>Ga0182021_10000109_pt1 | contig 73465 bp, 70 predicted proteins | sample 612E3MmetaG_FD_120493 | JGI IMG/M metagenome (GOLD analysis project Ga0182021, IMG submission 120493) | Permafrost microbial communities from Stordalen Mire, Sweden - 612E3M metaG (Illumina Assembly) | ecosystem: Environmental > Terrestrial > Soil > Wetlands > Permafrost | place: Sweden...
AAAAGTTTTATGAAAAACGAAAAAAACCCATTTTTACCACGAAGGCACAAAGGGCACGAAGTTGATAAAAAAAGGAAAAACAAAATAGTTTTTACCACGAAAAGATATAATCTTTAAATCTTTTTTAGTGCCTTCGTTCCTTTTTGGGAAGGCTTCACGTTGCTTTTGCGGTTAAAATCTTTAGGGTTTTATTATTGTATTTGGTTTGTGAAAAAAAGAAAAACCGATCTTTACCATCAAGGCACAAAGTAAACCATGAACCAAAAACCAAACGCCGATTCATTTTATAATTATCATTCAGCATTTAAGCTTATCATTTTTTTAATTTATATCTTAGTGTTCTTTGTGTCTTAGTGGTTAAAAAGAGTAAGATTCTGACAGGACGCTTTAAAATGTAAGGAGGGTAACATGAAATCAAGCATGAGAAGCTCTATTGTTCTTGGAATAATGGTTTTGAGTACCCTAAGCGCGGTAGCATTAGCCGCGGATAAGGGAAAAGGAGACAACCCATTAGGCAAAGTTTATCACAGCGCAGTAAATATTTGGTATGAAAATCCAAGCGAAATTTATATTACGAATTATCACAAAGGAACAATAATTCCAATCAATACTAAAGTTACAATTACTAAATATAGCAGCAAAGAAGTCACGTTTAAAACTGAGAGCAATGTAGAGTACACATTAGTTTATGTCCCCCGGCACAGTATCAAGCCGATGAGCGATCTTTTCAACCAGTATTTTTCCGAAAAAGAAATAGCCCTGGGCAAGTTTAACGGCGAAGAACGGAAGAACATCAAAGCCGGTACTATTGCCAAGGGGATGCGCAAAGAAGCGGTGCTTGCTGCTTATGGTTATCCGCCTTCTCACGCAACGGCATCGGCCGATCTCAACCAATGGAAATACTGGAAAAATCGGTTCAGCAATTTTTTGGTAACATTTGATAGAAATAAAGTCACCGAAATCGGCGGCTGATAATCCTTATTACAGCGCTTTTTAAAAAATATTTTCACAGGAAGGTTAAAAGTTTAGGAAGGCAATATAAAGAAAAAAATAATGGAATAGTTTTCTTTCGATAAAAACTCGCCGCGGCCGGGTTACGCAGAAGATGCAGGCTAAAGCCGTGGGTGAACTCATCCGCTTCGCTCAAAGAGCAGCCATTACTTCCTCCCGGCGTTGATTTCTTCTGATTGCTTCAAAGACAAAATTTTCCACGCGGGGCCGTAAAACCCTCGATTGTACTTCGGTACAATTGATATAATTGCCGGCGCCCCTATAATGGCGCTATGAAGCCGGAAAAACTGTGCCTTAATGAGGGTGGCAAAATGTTATTCGAGAATAAGCAAATTTTCGTTGTGGATGACGATGAGTCGGTATGCCGCGCGCTAAAAATTCTTTTGATGACTTTCGGATTTGAAGTAAAAACGTTTAATTCGGCAAAAAGTTTTTTTGGCGTCGTGCCCAATGATGAACCCGGTTGCTTAGTCCTGGACATTCATATGCCGGGATTAGACGGGTGGGCAGCGCAGAAAAAAGTTCTTGATTCCGGATCGAACCGCCCGGTTATTTTTATTTCTGCCGAAAAGCAGGAGAGCGCCGCCGGCCGCGCTTTGAATGTAGGGGCGGTAGGTTTTTTGCAAAAACCGGTTGATGGCCAGACGCTGGTTGATCTTATTAATGCTGTGGTTGAAAAGAAAGACAGTACGGATGAAATACGGAAGTGAAAAGCGCCTTTGGTCCATTCCTGATATTTTTCTATACGTTTAAATTGCGTATAAAGAAGGCGTTATGGTGGATACTAAAAAAGAAATAATCCGGTTTTTCATCGCGGGGGCTATTGCCAATGTAACAGACTATAGCATTTATTTTTTCTTATTTCATTTTCTTCCCTTTAGCGTAGCTAAAGGAATTTCTTTTGCCGGCGCGGGTATTACCGGGTATTTGCTTAATAAGTATTGGGTATTAAGGCAGAACCAGCCATCGTATATTGAAGCCGTCCGATACGCATTAATTATTTTTTTAGCGTTAGGGATTAATGTTTTAGTAAATCAGACTGTCCTCAACCTGTTGCCCGGAGCCGTTGTTTTAGCTTTGATCGTTGCCTCGATGTTGGCAGGTTCACTGGCTTTTGTTTGCTTAAAATGGTGGGTTTTTAGAGCCGAATAGAAAGGAGTTTTTTATGTGGTGGAAATGGTTCCCGTGGAGATTTTTAGTAAGAGATGCCGCGCGCCGGCAAGGGTTTTTAGACCCCATCAAAGTTCTCACTCAATTGCAGAATTTTGCGCAGCCCTCAGAGGTGGCAGCCCCGATGGAACTGTTGCGTTCCGGTGTTGTTTTACACGCCCGTGGTTTGATCAACAGTTTAGCTATTCAGCATAACCTTGACTGGATTTGGCCTTATTGGGTGGAATGCCAATATAATCCCGGGAATGAAGCATTCATCCCACGGTCTTTTTCGTTGACACAAATCAATCTCACCCATAGAAATTGGACTGCCCTGGGCGTTCCCGACGGGGTCGAATTTCCTCTTGTAGACCCTCGCGGCCTGGTTACGCCCTATTATGATAGCTGGTCTATTGATGTTTGGATTATTCCCGAAGAGGGGGAGCCGTTAATCCCGTCGCGTAGCCCAAGCGTGTCACAAAAGATGGTTATGGATGACAATCTTTGCGTGATTACGGAATCAAGCCTTGATCGAGTGGAGCCCATCGGCTTAAGCGTCCAGGCTTCCTCCCCAGGAGGATTAAAACTTCGATTGAAAGCGCAAGTCATCGGCCCGGCTCAAGCGCCGGTTTGCCAGGTTAAGATTACAGGGTCTGCTTTTGCAAAAGCGCGATTGGTTGTTTCTCTCAGGCCTTATAATCCCGAAGGCGTGAGTTTTATAAATAGCATTACTCTTCTTGAGGATTCGTTGGGTTGGCAGGTAAATCGAGAAAATTTTGTCTATCTGGATAGGCGGCCGGATAAATATGTATTTTCGGATTACAATCGGGGCGATGTTTATAGCCGTCTGTCAATGAAGGAAAATGAAAAAGAAATTTCATGCAAAGTCGGTATGGCCAGCTCCGCGGCATTATATATATTGGAAGCCGGACAATCACAAGAAATTACCATTTCGGTGCCGTTAACGAAAAACAAAAGCGGAGCCACCCCGCCTGAATGCCGGGGCTCCCTCTCCGGGGGGATTGGAAAAGAATCCTATGGGGATTATCAAGAAACTGCTCGGCTGGCGTGGAAGAAAAGCCTTCAGGGCGCGTGTTCATTGCAAATTCCCGATGAACATTTCCAGTTTCTTTATGAAGCCGCTGTCCACACCATGGTTTTGCATTCTCCCCGGGAAGTTTATCCCGGCCCTTATATCTACCGGCGGTTTTGGTTTCGCGACGCGGCATTTATATTGCATGCTTTGTTGTCGGTTGGGTTAAGGGAGCGTGTTCGACGGGCCTTAGATTGTTTTCGCGCCCGTCAGACTTCCCGGGGGTATTTTCTCTCGCAGGAAGGGGAATGGGATTCTAATGGCGAGGCTTTGTGGATTATGCGCCAGTATTGTGAGATGACCGGAAATGTTCCGCCTAAAGAGTGGAGAGAATCGATTAATAAAGCGGGCAAGTGGATATGTAAAAAGCGTTTGCCGGGTAACTTGCGGTCTCCTCACTCAGGCTTGTTACCGTCGGGATTTAGCGCCGAGCATTTGGGGCCCAATGATTTTTATTATTGGGATGACTTTTGGGCGGTTGCGGGATTAAAATCAACGGCATTTTTGTGCGCGGCTTACAAAGATAATGGTAAGGCGATTTATTTTGAAAAAGAATCACAGGCATTGCTGGAGAGCGTCAATCAAAGTTTAAAGAAGGTAGAGGAACGCTTGGGGAGACTTGCGATGCCGGCCTCGCCATATCGGCGTTTGGATTCGGGGGCAATAGGCTCTATGGCTGCCAGCTATCCGCTGCGTGTTTTTGAACCTAACGATCCAAGGATTTTAGACACCGCTAATTTTTTAATGAAAAAGTGTTTAGTCCATGGCGGATTTTTTCATGATATGACCCACTCGGGAATCAATCCGTATTTAACTTTGCATTTAGCCCAAGCGCTTTTGCGGGCAGGTGATTCCCGGTATTTTAGTTTGATGACCGCAGTGGCTAAACTGGCTTCACCGACAGGACAATGGCCGGAGTCGGTACATCCGCGTACCGGCGGCGGATGCATGGGGGACGGCCAGCATGTATGGGCCGCGGCGGAATGGGTTTTGATGATAAGAAATTGTTTTGTGCGGGAGGAAGGCGGCCGATTGCTCTTATGTTCGGGAATTCCGCGAATCTGGCTGGAAAAAAATCAAACGATTGCCTTTGGGCCGGCGCCGACAAGCTTTGGCGATATTCAAATTTCCATAAAACCCCAGGGGCAAAATATCCTTATCGAATGGCATGGGCAATGGCGCACGAAAGAACCGCCGATTGATATTCAATTACCGGGTTTTACCAACGTAAGAATTACGCCCGCAACGAATTCTCTCAAATTGAAATATGAGGTGGATAAATGATAAAAGATCTTACCGCTAGGTTTAATAATTTTATTATATTGAATTCGGGGGAGAAAATTTACCCGGAAGAGATCGAAGAGGCCTATAAAAAAGTTGCCCCCATCAAAGATATGTGCGTTTTGATCGTCTCGGGGATGGAAGGCGTAAAGGGAGCAAAAACCCTATGGGCGATCATCCAGCCGGATCTCGATGGTTTTAGAAAATTCGATGAAGTGAATCTGCGTGGCGTCATTAAGGAGAGATTTGATAATGCTTCGCTGTCGCTGCCTTGTTATAAGAGGCTTAAAGGTTTTACTATTACGCTTGATGATCTACCCCATACCTTGCTCGGTAAGTTAGAAAGATCCGCGGTCAAGGAAATATATGCGCCGAGAGTGATTGCGGGAAAAGAAGGCGCCCTTCCGGTATCAGGGGGGCTTTCGGCAGAGGACCTCTTGTTGATAGGATCCGATACCGGCATAAAAATTTTGGAATGCCTGAAGAAACAAAGCGGTATTGTAAGGCCGATAATACTCGAGGATTCTTTGGAGTTAGACCTTGGCATTGATTCATTGGGCAGGATCGAGCTTGCTTCGTGTCTTGAGACAGTATTCAGCGCTAAGATAAACGACAAGGCGATTTCGAGCGCCTTTAGCGTGAAAGGCCTTATCTTGAGGATAACCGAAGCGTTGAAGGGGGCTGAAAACATCCCCCTGGAAGGCCGAAGGGTATCTTCGGGGCCAGGCTATTGGAAAGAACATTTACATGTGCCGCCGAGAAAAGAAAATTTGGAGATGCTCGAATTAGGTACTGGTTACTTTGCCTGGCTATTTCGATTTAGCCTGACTGCCGTAAATTGTCTGGTTTTCAAATTATTTTTCAGTATTAAGGCAGAAGGAGCAGAGAACGTGCCTAAAGAAGGGGCGTATATTATATATCCTAACCACGCGAGCTTTCTTGATGGGCCGGCTATCGCCGCTTGCCTGCCGCGCCGGCCGGTGTTTCAGATTTTTTACTTTGTTTTCGGGCCTTATTACTTCAGGCCGTTTGTAAAATCTCGTGTATTATGGAATTTCGTAAAGATGGGCAGGGTTATTCCCTTTGATTTTTCAGCGCATTTTCTAGAGGCGCTACGCAGCTGTTGTTTTGTATTGCAGCGAGGCAAAGGTTTGTGTTACTTTCCCGAAGGGTTGCGCAGCAGTACCGGCAAAGTCGGAAAATTTAAAAAAGGGTTTGGTGTCTTGGCAAAGGTGACAGGGGCAAAACTCGTGCCTGTGGTAATAGAAGGAACGCATGAGGCTTGGGCTAGTACGATGAAGTACCCTAAGCGCCACCCAATTAGAGTGAGATTCGGCAAGCCGTTTACGCCCGAAGATTTGGAAAAGGAAGGGTTGGTTATGGGTTCACAAAATTGTTACGACGCGATATGCGTGGCGGCCAGGAAAGCGCTTTTGGAGCTTAAGGAAAAAAGTGAAGATCAATAAAACATGCACTGTATTAGCGGCAGTGATAATAATTTTTATGGCAAAAAATATATTAGCAGGGGAAAAATTTGTGACTGAGGGCCATTCCGGCGAGAGTATCCAATATCTCATAAGCCCTTTGGGTAGAGCGGAATATAATGATCTTGGGGCGGTAGACTTAGAAGGAGTGAGGGTCAGGCTCGTAACCTTTAAGAATAATATATTATTGTCTGAGGATGCGCAGAAAATATATATTGATCCGGAAAGCTTGTTTCCATACAAAATAGAGCGCACGGTTTCCGGCCCGCTTGGGGAAGAATATATAACAAGAGAATATGATCAGAAAAACTTTACTGTCGTGGTAAAACGGTTTAAAGGTAAGAAATTATTAAACGAACAAAAGATCAAGGCTAATGGCCCGATTCAGGATGTGATTTTGCTTCCTTTTTATTTGAATAGCCTCCCTGACCTTAAAATAGGTATGCTTTTTACGGCGCTACTGCCCGAGGAAGTCAAGTTAGAATTAGTTTCAATAGACGGGATAACTGTTCCTGCCGGGAAATTTCAAGCCTATCATTTTAAAAGCATTCCCCGGAGGATTGAAATCTGGATTAATAAAGGCACACCTCGAACGCCGCTTAAAATACAAGGTAAATTTGGCTTAAATTATTCTATGGTGTTGAAGAAATACAGCTGTAAAAATAATCAAAAGGATCCGGAATGAAGATTCTCATGATGACTAATACTTACGCGCCGATGGTTGGCGGGATAGAGGAATCTATTCGCTCCTTTACGGCGGGGTTTGAAAAATTGGGCCATGAAGTCATTGTCGTCGCTCCCGAATGCGAGGGTGTGCCGCCCGGTGAAGTCGGTGTGATACGCCTGCGCGCCATCCAGAAAGTCAACCATTCAGATTTTTCTATCGCCCTGCCGATGTCGGGTCTTTTACAGGAACTTATGAAGACTTTTACGCCGGATATTATTCATTGCCACCATCCTTTCTGGATGGGAGATATTGCTTTACGCCTGAGCAGCAAATTCCGTATCCCCTTGGTATTTACTTATCATACGATGTTTGAACAGCATATGCATTATCTGCCGGTCCAAAATGAAGGGGTCAAGCGTTTTATCATCGAGCTTTTCACGGGTTACGCTAATTTGGTTAACCAGGTGATCGTTCCCAGTGAAAGCGTCCGTGCCATACTTTTGGAACGTGGGGTAAGAACGCCGATGGAAGTGGTTCCGACGGGTATCGATTTACAAAAATTTTCCCAAGGAGAGGGAAAGGTTATTCGCAGACGTTTGGGTATTCCCTTAGATGCCGTTGTCATTGGTTATGTCGGACGGTTAGCTATAGAAAAAAACCTGGAATTTCTAAGCCGCAGCGTCGCGGCTTATTTAAAGAAAGACCCAAGGGCGCATTTTTTGGTAGGTGGATCAGGCCCTCTTAAAGAAACGATTAAGAAAATATTTGATGAGCAAGGAGTTGGCAAGCGGCTGCACTTGGCCGGTGTGCTTAAGGGCCAGAATTTGCTTGATTCTTATCATGCGATGGATGTTTTTGCTTTTGCTTCTTTGAGCGAGACGCAGGGGATCGTTTTGGTGGAAGCGATGGCGGCCGGGGCCCCGGTAGTGGCGATTGATGCTCCCGGTGTGCGCGAAGTGGTTAAAGATGGTTATAATGGGCGGTTAATTTTTGAAGATAACCAAAACAATTTTGTCGAGGCGCTTGGCTGGTGCCTGAGTCAACCTGAGAGTGAATTCCAACGGATGAAGGAAAACGCTCGAGCGGCGACAAAAGAATTTGCCGCTGATCTTTGCGCTGAAAAGATGCTTAAAACTTATCAGGAGGTCAGAGTTAAAGAGTATATTTCGCCGGAGCGAAAAGACAGCGCCTGGGATGCGCTTGGGGAGCGTCTCAGGAATGAGTGGGATATGTTTAAAAATATGATGCAAGCCGGCGGCGCGGCCATAGTTGACACGGCCGATGTAAAAAAACCGATAGTAAAAAAAACTAAAGGTTTACTGCGTAATATTCCCCGGTTGCTATCTTTAGGTGAATGGTCGGCGCGGCTGTTGCGCCTTCCCCGGGCAGAGGGAGCAGAGACCGAGCCGGGGCTTGTATTTATACAAATTGATGGTTTATCGGGTGGGCAGCTTAATGAAGCATTTGCTAATAATAAAATGCCTTTTCTTAAAGGCCTTTTTCAAAAAAAATATTACCGGCTTTATCCTCATTACCCCGGCCTGCCATCGAGTACGCCATCGCTTCAAGGTGAATTGTTTTACGGTGTCAAACAAAGCGTTCCGGCTTTTTCATTTTTGGACCGGGAAACCGGTAAAGTTTTTCGGATGTACGATAGCGAAGCCGTGCTTGAAATTGAACGGCGTCTGGCGGCTCAAGGGCAAGGGCTTTTAGAAGGGGGTAGTTCGTATTCGAATATTTATTCGGGCGGCGCGTGGGAATCACATTTTTGCGGAGCTTCTTTAGGGTGGAGCCAAATCTGGAAAGAGGTTAATCCCGTTAGTTTTGTTCTTGTAGTATTAGCCCATTTTCCATCTTTTGCGCGGATGGTTGTGTTGATCGTATGGGAGATGATATTGGGGGCCGTTGATTTCGGGCGGGGAATTCTAAGGAAGGAGAACTTTAAGAAAGAATTCAAGTTTATTTATCTTCGCTCGTTGATCTGTATTCTTTTGCGCGAGTTGGTGGTGTTGGGGGCGAAAATTGATATTGCCCGGGGGTTACCTATTATCCATTTGAATTTTTTAGGATATGACGAACTTTCTCATAATCGAGGCCCGTCCTCGCGATCGGCCTATTGGTCGTTGCGAGGAATTGACCGTGCTATTGAAAAAATTTATCGCAAAGCCTTGCATTCACCTTGTCGCAGCTACGATGTTTGGATCTACTCGGATCATGGCCAGGAAGACACTGTTTCCTACGAGGTTAAGTATAAGCGAAGCGTTCAAGACGCTGTGGCCGAAGTTTTTAAAGGATTTGAGGCGGGAGCCGATTTTTTTTATCCTTTGGATAAAAGCGGAGAGCAGCTGCAACGCGCCCGCTTTCTGGGGTTTTCTTCTATTGAGAAAGTTTTCCGCAATCCTGATTTTGTTCAGGGCGATTCCTTAAATAAGAAACTCGTCGTTACGGCGATTGGCCCGACGGGAAATATTTATTTACCCCGTGAGATGAACAAGGAAGACAAGCATCGGTTTGCGCGGGAATTAGTCGATAAGGCTAAGATCCCTGTCGTTATCTTGCCGGAAACACAAAATCAAGCCCGCGTTTGGACCGAAGAAGGAGAATTTACCTTACCGCAGGACGCGAAGAAAATTTTAGGAGAGAACCATCCCTTCTTGGCGCAAGTGACGCAAGATTTGATTAGTTTGTGCCATCATCCCAATGCCGGGGATTTAACTTTTATGGGATTTAAGCCTGGGGAAAAACCCATGACCTTTCCTGTCGAGAATGGCTCTCATGCCGGGCCCGGCCCGGAGGAGACAAATGGTTTTGCCTTACTTCCAGTCGATATTATTCCCCGGCAAAGAGAGCAAGCGTATATAACGCCAAGGGACTTACGCTTTGCCGCCCTGCGATTTTTGAAACGCCCGGTGTCACAAGATTTAAGGAAATCTTCCGAAATTTTAATTCCTAAAAAGATTGCAGCCGCGCCTGGCACAATCAGAATTATGACCTATAACGTGCACTCTTGTATTGGGATGGATGGTAAAATTTCCCCGGAGAGGATTGCCCGCGTCATCAGGCGGCATGAACCGGATATTGTCGCTCTTCAAGAACTGGACGTGGGCCGTAAACGCACCGGGGAGGTAGATCAACCCCGCCTGATTGCTGAAAAATTAGAGATGATGGACTATTGCTTTCGTCCTTTGGTTGTTGTTGGTGAGGAGCGCTATGGCAATATGACGTTAAGCCGTTATCCGATGGAATTAATTCGTGCCGGACGGTTGCCGGGGATTATAAAAAACCCTATAGTCGAACCTCGGGGAGTTATCTGGGCAGTTATAAATATTGCGGGAACCAAAATTAATTTTTTTAATACCCATCTTGGGTTTTTTCCCGGGGAAGGTATTCGTCAGGCAAAAGCTTTACTTTGCTCGGAATGGGTAGCCCATCCAGCATGTCAGGGCCCGGTTATTTTGTGCGGCGATTTTAACGCTTTGCCTAATTCGCAGGTATGCCGGAATATCAAGGGAGTTCTCCGCGATGTTCAGGAAGAACTTGGTAATCATCGCCCTAAAGCCACCTGGTTCAGCCATCATCCTATTGGAAGAATCGACCATGTTTTTATCGGCCCTGAAATTGAGGTGACTTATGTGGAGGTATCCAGGACAGACCTGGACAAAATCGCCTCGGATCATCTCCCTCTAATCGTTGACATAAAACTTAAGAGAGGTTAAAAGCTTTATGGTTTAGATTATATATGAAGACCAATAAAATACTTATTATATCAGCGATAGTTTTAATGATTTTTCTCGATAGTAATTTAGCGAAGGGAGAAATCGGCGGCTATAATTATGCCGGCGAAAATATTCTGTATCTTATGAGCCCCCTGGGAAAAGCGGAATATAACGATTTTGGAATAGTTGATTTAAACGGAATAAAGGTTAATCTAGTAACGTTTAAGACTAAAGCGTTGTTCATCGAAAATATGGAGAAAATTTATAGCGACCCGGAAAGTTTATTGCCATACAAGATCGAGCGCACTATCTCCAAGTTGTGGGGGAAAGAACATATAATAGAAGAGTATGATCAGAAAAAATTTACCGTCGTAATAAGAAAGTTCAAGGGCGTAAAATTAGTAAATGAGCAGATAATCAAAGCAAATAGCCCAATTCAAAATACAATTCTGCTTCTTTCTTGTCTGTGCCGGCGTCCCGACTTTGAAATAGGCGGGTATTTTACTGCGCGAATCCCCGCTGAAATTAAATTAGAATTAGTTTCAATAGATGAAATAACAGTTCCTGCCGGTAAATTCCAGGCCTACCATTTTAAAAGTATTCCCAATAAGTTTGAAATCTGGATCAACAAAGACACCCCACGGGTCCCGCTTAAAATACAAGGGAAAGGTGTTTTGGATTACGCTTTATTAATGAAAAAATACAGTTACCACAATAATTAAAAAATAGGCTTTGAGAAAATTTTGGAAACCGGAAATGCACTTTGTGCGGGTGTCTATATGTTCCAGGATGCAAGAAAGGAAACCCGCTAAAATCACAACGCCAATAACTAAGGAGGCCATAGTATGAACACAATCACCACTAAAGACGGCACGCAAATTTATTACAAGGATTGGGGTTCTGGCCAGCCCGTTGTTTTCAGCCATGGGTGGCCGCTTAGTTCGGACAGTTGGGAAGCCCAAATGCTTTTTCTGGCGTCCCGCGGTTATCGTTGTATCGCTCATGACCGTCGCGGCCATGGCCGCTCCAGCCAGCCCTGGAACGGCAACGAGATGAATACCTATGCCGATGACCTCGAAGTTTTAATGGATGCGTTGGACTTAAGGGATGTTGTTTTGGTCGGCTTTTCCGCCGGCGGCGGTGAAGCCGCGCGTTACATCGGCCGCCACAGCACCAGGCGCCTGGCTAAAGTTGCGTTGGTTTCGGCCGTCCCGCCGTTGATGCTCAAGACTGCCGCCAATCCTAACGGATTGCCGATGAAAATATTCGACGGTATCCGCGCCGGATCAATTGCCGACCGCTCCCAGTTTTATAAAGATTTAGCCAGCGGCCCGTTTTTCGGCTTTAACCGGCCGGGCGCGAAGATTTCGCAGGGTATGGTCGATCGTTTCTGGCTGCAGGGAATGCAGGCCGGCCACAAAAACACCTTCGACTGTATTAAAGCGTTCTCCGAGACGGACTTTACCGAAGACCTTAAAAAGTTCGATGTACCGACGCTTATCATCCACGGTGACGACGATCAGGTAGTGCCGATTGCCGCTGCGGGGTTGGCTTCTTCGAGGCTCATTAAGAACTCGGTCCTGAAAGTATATGCCGGCGCACCCCATGGCCTGATTGATACGCACAAAGAAAGACTTAATGCCGATCTTTTGTCCTTTATCAAAGAAGAAAAGGTCAGGCGTAAGCCGATGATGAAAAGATGAAAATATTTTTGTGCCTATTGCTGATGGTAGTGTTATTTGTCCCTGCATTCTGCCAGAGTAACGATACGATTAAGGGGATGGATATGGGCGCTACTACGCAGAATGCCACAAAAAGTGTTGTGGCTAATCCGGCAAAGATGAGTATGGGTGAGGAAAAAATGGATATGGTCCATCCTTTCTTTACTCATATGGGCTTGCCGGATGCCGTCGGCCATTACGCGTTGCGGCTGAGCGGCGTAGCCACTCGTGACGAGGGACATACCCGCGGGGATTTCGGATTTCATTTAGAAACCGGGCTAACGGACAGAATAGGGTTACACATTAGGAACGACCGGGTTTCGCATAATGCCCACACTGAGATTATGCTCCAATACACCGCCCTCCGCAGCCGGGACGGGATGAGCGGTTTTTCACCATTCGCCGAGGTGGAAATTCCTACCCATAAAGATGAACGACATACTTATGGGTTATTCGGGTTTTCTACGATGTGGTCAAGCCATATATTGGAATTGAATCAATCAGTGGAGTATAGCCCCAGGGAAGAGGCTTTAGAAGGAAGTTTATCGATAGTGGGCAAAGTTAACCAACACTTATTTCCGGTCGTCGAATTCATCCTGGCTGCGGCTAAAGACGTCAAACCGCATAATTCTATAATTGGGGGGCTTAAATACCGGATTAACAAATATACAGTGTTTGGTGCAGGGTACCAGGTTCCGGTGACAAGGGCCAAAGAGTTTGGTCGCCAGGTATTGCTGCAAACGGATTTCGAATGGTGATATTGAGATTGCAGGGCGGTATGCGTCCGCAATCCGGATTGGTCAGCAGTGGGCTGGTGGCAGCGTAACGAAGGGGGCTTTATGATGAACTATACATACGGATGGATGCATGGTTGGGTGGGCGGAGGGATGTTGACCTGGACGGTGATTGGCGTACTGGTAGTGGTCCTGTTGGCCGTCGTGATTAGCAAGCTATCCAGGAAATAATAGGGCGTTTACAAACCGTCCGTGAAGTGAACTGTTAAGAAGGAGACGGCGTATGAACAGAAGCATATTAAAACAATTTATCGCGGGAAGCTGTTATTCGTATGTTTTTAGCTCAAAGAACGAAGCAATAATAATTGACCCGCATATAAGCTTATTGGATGAGTACAGCGAATATCTGGGAAAAAATAATCATACGCTTAAATTTATAGTGGATACACATACGCATGCCGACCATTTTTCTTTGGCCGCGGTATTAAAAAATAAATTTGGCGCGCATGTGTTAATGCACGAAAAAGTAATATCGAGCATTGTTGATGAGCGCCTTAAGGATAACAATCAGATAGCTGTAGGCGACAGTATTTTAAAAGTGCTGTATACCCCAGGGCATACGGATGATGCTATCAGTTTATATGGAGAAGATAAATTGTTCACCGGCGATGTTCTTTTAATTGGAAGCGTTGGCCGCACAGATTTTCAAAACGGTTCCCCTGAACTTATGTTTGAAGCTCTTCAGAAATTAAAGGCCTTGCCGGATGAGACTGTAGTTTTTCCGGGCCATGATTATCATGAAAAACGCTCGTCAACTATTACTCAAGAGAAACAAGATAATCCTTTCCTTAGAGAGGTGAATAAAGAGATATTTGTCAAAAATATGCGTTCAAGGGTTATTCCCAGGCCTTTTAATATTGACAGTATTGTCCGGGTTAACCAGAAAGGCGAGGCAGTTTTCTTGGAGATGATTTCTCCCCGGGATGCTCTTAAGCTTGCAGAAAAAGATTCGCAGATTAAACTTCTGGATGTGCGTTCTGCCTTGGAATTCAGCCAGGTTCATATAAAAGATTCGATTAATGTCCCCATAGATATGCTTTCTGTTAAGATTAGCGACTTGAGCCAGACTAAACAAAATTACATCGTTCTTTGTCGTACGGGAAACCGTTCTCCCATGGCAGCAGATATGCTCACGCAATCGGGAATTCATGGAGTAAAGGTGATGCAAGGGGGCATTACATATTGGCAGAAAGAGAGATTTCCCGTGGTTAAGGGGGTGGGCGGTATGGCATTAGAGCGCCAGGTCCGGGTAATCGCCGGCAGCCTGGTGTTATCGGGCATAATAATGTCCTGGTTTATTCATCGGACGTTTATTTTTATTCCGGTATTTATCAGTTGCGGGTTGATTTACGCCGGATTAACCGATAATTGTCTCATGGGGATGTTGCTGATGAAACTCCCTTATAATAAGAAACTTTATAAAGTAAAGTTAGGCGGAGGCACCTGTTCGATCGGAGATTATGTATAAAATTAATCTTTATTAAGACAGGAAACGGAGTACCATTGTTGAAGAGTGTGGTAGTGTTTCCCGGAAATACCGGGGAAGTCTAATATAACCCTGATTAGCCGTTTTGCGGCCTAGCTTTCTTGAGTTCGTCGCAAGACGACTCACCAGGAACACTACGGCAACGCGAATGTATAAATTCATAGCGGCCGGGAAAAAACAAAAAGGAGGTAAATATCATGGGCGAACATAATTGTTTTCAAGGCGATGTAGGGGAGTGTATTAAGAAAAAGGCTTATGAAATATGGGAGAAGAACGGCTGCAAACCGGGCCGTGATCTGGAGTATTGGCTGATTGCCGAAAAGACCGTAAAGGCTCCGATCAAGAAGCAACAACCCAAAAATTGAATAAGGGAGGCAAACTATGAGCAACAACAGGATTGAGAATGTATCAGTGCATGTCTTGCCGGTTCTGCCCTACGCGGATAACGCGTTGGCCCCGGTGATATCCGCGAATACGATTAGCTTCCACTATGGCAAACATCACAAGACATATGTTGATAACTTGAATAAGTTGGTGGCAGGAACTGAATTTGCCGGCTTGCCGTTAGAAGAAATCATCGCTCAGACCGTAGGCAAAGAGGACAAGACTGCGATCTTCAATAATGCCGCGCAAGCGTGGAACCACACGTTTTATTGGAGCAGTTTGACTCCGAATGGCGGCGGCCAGCCACCCGCAGTCTTGAAGCAAAAGATCGAAGCATCCTTCGGCACCATGGACGCATGCAAGAAAGAGTTGACGGCTGCGGCAACGACCCAGTTTGGCAGCGGCTGGGTATGGCTGGTGCAGGATGGCGATAAGCTCAAGGTGGTCAAGACCGGTAACGCGGATTCACCTTTAACCAAGGGTATGAAGCCCCTGTTGACCATTGACGTCTGGGAACATGCCTACTACCTGGATTATCAGAATCGTCGCGCGGACTACGTCAATGCTGTTATCGATAAACTAATCAATTGGAGTTTTGCGGCGAATAACCTTAGCTGATGGTAGCCTGACGGAGTTATGATGAAAGGTTTCGCGCAAAATATCAAGAGCATAGCCATCAAGAATACGGAGTTTCACCGGGTGCTTTACACGACAAGGAACTGTCAGCTTGTCGCCGGGGCGTTAAAGCCTAAAAAAAGTAAGAAAGGAGAACAAATATGCCGGAGTTCGGATCGTCCTTTTCAGGGTTAGCGAATGGCAGGAAGCTTACGGATAAGGAACTCGTCAGGGCAATCCGTTTCATGGTGGCCGCCGAGTATGAAGCGATCCAGTTGTACACGCAGCTTGCCGAGTCAACCAACAGCAAGCTCGCTATGGAAGTGCTCAAAGACATAGCGGATGAGGAACGTGTACACGCGGGAGAGTTTTTGAGATTGCTGCGTGAGCTTGCCCCCGATGAAGAAAAATTTTATGCCGAAGGGGCAAAAGAAGTAGAAGCAGAAATTAAGAAAATGAAGTAAAGGGTTATCGGGAAAAACAATCCAGGATTATTAAAATATCAATTTACAAGGAGGATAAAAATGGCTGTTGAGAAAGTAGGAGAGAAGTATAGGTGCAATGTTTGTGGCAACGAGGTTACCGTAACAAAAGCAGGGGGCGGCGAGCTTGTTTGTTGCGGCCAACCCATGAAAAAAACAGAAGGATAAATTAAATGGAAGCAAAAGATCGAAACGTTGTAATTTAAAATAGTGAACTACCACCGGCTCACGCCGGTGGCTTACCGGGATAATCCCGCCAAAATACGGCGGGATTATTTTACCGCATCTATCCACCACTCAACGGTGGTGGTTCTTTGCGGTAAAATAAAAAGGAGGGATCCAATGTCTACGGAAACTGTATTGTTGCTGGTAGTGATTGCTTTGGTCGTCTTGGCTTTGCCGGCCTGGCCGCACAGTAAGGAATGGGGATATAGGCCTACGGGTGTTTTGATGGTTTTACTGGTGGTCTTCCTCGTCTGGGCCATCGCCGGAGGACGGCCGCTCTTCAGGCGTACAGTAGGGCAGGATATCAGAGCAACGGGCCATGATGTGGGGGATTCGGTAAGGCGTGCCTTTAAATAGTTAAATCCTTTTGTTATTTGGAGAAACAATGGAAATTTCCGGGAACGGGGCGCATTATGCCGCTGAGCTTCTGGAAAAGGCGCGTGCCGATACCGATACCGTCTTGAAGGGGCTTGAATCACAACTAAACGGTTTGAGCAGGGAGGAAGCTGATGTTCGCCTGAGGCAGGCTGGGGCCAACGATATTGTCCGGGAGAAGCGCCAATCTGCCCTAACGCGCCTTCTGAGCAATATCAAGAATCCCCTGGTTCTTTTGCTTATGGCGTTGGGTGTGCTTTCCTTTCTCACCGGTGACCTGCGGGCGACCGTGGTAATTGCGGCGATGGTAGTCTTGGGTGTGGTGTTGCGTTTCTTTCAGGAGATGCGCGCCGATAACGCGGCTGAGAAACTCAAGGCGATGGTCAGCAACACGGCGACCATAGTGCGAGACGGTAAGGAAGAAGAAGTTTCGCTTAAGATGCTGGTGCCCGGCGATATCATCCGGCTGGCCGCCGGTGACATGGTGCCGGCGGATATCCGCGTGCTTGCCGCGAAAGACTTATTCTTGAATCAGGCGGCCCTCACCGGCGAAGCCCTGCCGGTGGAAAAAAAATCCGCTCAAGTTTTGGCCGACATTGGGAATCCGCTCGATTTGCCTAATATCTGCTTTCTTGGTTCCAGCGTAGTAAGCGGATCTGCAACGGCAGTGGTTATCTATACCGGGAGCAAGACTTACTTTGGATCACTGGCGGTTAGTATTGTCAAACCGCGCCAACCCACCAGCTTCGATAAAGGGATAAATAAATTCACCTGGCTGATGATCCGTTTTATCGCCGTAATGGTTCCGGTTGTTTTCCTTGTTAATGGATTGAGCAAACACAATTGGCCGGAAGCTTTCCTGTTTGCTATGGCCGTAGCCGTCGGGCTGACCCCTGAGATGCTGCCGATGATCGTGACGGTTAACTTGTCTAACGGCGCCCTCGTGATGGCGCGCAAGAAAGTAATCGTCAAACGCCTGAATGCTATCCAAAACTTTGGAGCGATGGATGTGCTGTGCACCGATAAGACCGGGACCCTCACCCAGGGTAAGATCGTGCTTGAAAAATATCTTGACCCGCACGGCAACCCCAGCGAGAAGGTGCTGCATTATGGATACTTAAACAGTTACCATCATACCGGGTTGAAGAACCTGCTGGATGAAGCGATTCTTAGCCATGAGGAGCTAAAAGACCGTCTGAAAGCTAACGAGAAGTATCGAAAAATCGACGAGATTCCTTTTGACTTTGTGCGGCGGCGAATGTCCGTGGTGGTAGAAGATGGAACCGGGTTGAATACGCTGATCTGCAAGGGCGCGGTGGATGAAGTTTTGAGCCTGTGCGCCCGGGTAGAAATTAACGGCGAGATAATTTTTGTTCAACCCGAACGCGACGCCGAACGCCGGCGGATAGCCGACGGCCTGAATGGCCAGGGCTTTAGGGTGATTGCTTTGGCGTATAAAGAAATGCCGAATGCCACTGATGAGCCTGTTTATTCAGTCAAAGATGAGGCGGATTTGATTCTGCTGGGTTTCCTGGCTTTTCTCGATCCGCCCAAGGATACTGCTGCGGAAGCATTGAAGCGGCTTGGCAGCCTTGGCGTAGGCGTCAAGGTCTTGACCGGCGATAATGAAATCATCACCGCTTATATCTGCAGGGAAGTGGGGCTGCCGGTTGAACATCTTTTGCTCGGCTCCCAAATCGAGACAATGAGCCAGGCAGAATTAGCTGAAGCCGCAAGCGCCACTAGTGTTTTTGCCAGGCTGGTCCCTGCCCACAAGGAACGCATCATTCGTGCGCTCCAGGGTAAGGAACACGTGTTGGGATTTATGGGCGACGGTATCAATGACGCTCCGGCTTTAAAGGCCGCCGATGTGGGCATCTCGGTGGACAGCGCAGTCGATATCGCCAAGGAATCGTCAGATATTATTCTACTGGAAAACAGCCTATTGGTATTGGAGCAGGGAGTACTGGAAGGCCGCAGGGTTTTCGGCAACATTGTCAAGTATATCAAGATGGCGGCCAGCTCTAATTTCGGCAACATGTTCAGTGTCGTGGGGGCCAGCGCGTTCCTGCCCTTCCTGCCTATGTTGCCGATTCAGGTGCTCGCCAACAATCTTCTCTATGACTTTTCGCAAACCGCTATTCCCACCGATGATGTTGATGCTGACTGGCTGGCCAAACCGCGTAAATGGGCGATTGACAAGATACTGCGTTTTATTCTATTTATCGGGCCGATTAGCTCGATTTTTGATTACGTGACGTTTTTCATTATGCTGTACGTTTTTAACTGCCGGCACAATCCCGCTTTATTCCACACCGGCTGGTTTGTGGAGTCGCTCTTCACCCAGACGTTAATCATCCATATCATCCGCACCAACAAGATTCCGTTTATCGAAAGCCGGGCTAGTTGGCCGCTCATCCTCACTTCCGTGGTCATCGTCGCGGCGGGCGCCTGGCTAACGGTTTCGCCCCTGGCGAATACGCTTGGATTTGTTTCGCTCCCGCTGCGGTACTGGCTGTTTTTAGCGCTCATATTGGCAGGGTATGCAGTTTTAACGCAGATTGTGAAGAATTGGTTTGTCCGCAGGTTTGGCGAATGACGGCGGTTAGTTAATCGAAGAGATGCTTGAATAAGCCTTGCTGCAAAGTGAATTATTCTCCTTCGCCGAATACCCTGTGGTCTTGCCACAGGGATGCCCTCCTTCGCTAAAGTCCGCCTTCGCCAAGGCTTCGGCGCGATTCCTCCGAAGCTCAAAAAGCGAAGGAGAACTTCGTAGAGGTTTCTTCGAAGCTCGGAGAGCGAAGAAGGAAAGGCTATGATCTTCGGCTTCGGAGAAATGAAGCTTGATAATAAAACTAAGTCCCGCCGAGTACGGCGGGACTTAGTTTTATTGCCCGCGGTCTTGCCGCGGGGAGAACATTGGTGCTTCATTTATTTCAGCTTTTTTCGAAGATAATAATACTGCTTAAGAACATTTGAACCCGGGATCTTTTAAGTAAAATTTAAGGATGATCCCAAGATAAATAAAGCCGAATAAATATCCTCCCATTACATCCGTGGCCCAATGGGCGCCGAGATAGATCCGTGAGATTGAAACACTGAGAATTAAGAAAGCGGAAAAAGCGCCAACGAAAATCCTCCAAAATAAAGAAATATTTTTTTTCACGAGCATCACCGCTAAGAGAAAACCAAAAAATACCACATAATGAACAACATGTCCGCTGGGGAAGCTGGACTGGGTAAATTGTAAGAATATCCTGGCATTGTCTAACGTAGGCCGGGGGCGGTGGACTAATATTTTGATCAACATATTACATAAATCGGGGAGAATGACCGCGAGAGTAAAATAAGCTTCTCGCCGGTGATAGGTTAAAAAGAAAAATAATGAAGTAATGATGATCGAGAGAGGCGTAATCACGGGATCGTAAAAAGTGCTGATGCATTTCATCGGGAAGGTAATGTCCCAGGCTCTTTGTTCCTGAATTTCATGGGTCATGTAGAGATCGAAACCGGATATTGGATGATTCTGCACGAAGAAAGTTAATCCAATAAGGCTAATCGCGACTAAAGCATAAAAAGTTACCAGACGTTTATTCAATGGCTTTATTTTCTTTTTTCGGGACCAAAACCCTGATTGCCCCGGGAATGATCTTGATATGAAGAGGCATTTTTTCTAATATCTCACCGTCACATTGCGCCGTTTGTTTGTGGCTTGAGGAAATGCTGATATCTTTGCCTTGCCAGTGCTCTACTAATTCCAAATTGTCCGGGCGTTCCCTTTTAAGCAAAGTGATAACCATAAGCCTAAACATGCTGAGGCTTGCTTTTCGTACGACAATAACGTCCAACAATCCGTCACTGACATCTATGTGCTTATCAAAAGAGATATTGCTAAACCCTAGGTTTCCGGTATTGGTAATCATACATGTCAAGCCTTGGGTTTTGTGCTCTTGCCCGTCGATTTTCAGGTAGTAGGTAGTTTTTTTAGTTTTCTTTAAGGCTGCCGCCGCGGAAAGAAAATAGGCGAAGATGCCGATTTTATTTTTGATATCGCGGCCGGCACCCTTGACGATATCCGAACCGAAACCAAGGCTTATTCCTATAATAAAATAACGATTATCGAAACGCCCCACATCAATAGTCTTTGTTTCTATCGGGCCGGGGCTTAGCAGCGCACAGGCTTCTTTAAGGCCGGAGGGTATGCCAAGTTCGGTAGCCATAAAATTAGCCGATCCTCCCGGTAAAATAACCAGAGGAATATCCGATCCGATCAAGCCGCTTATTGCTTCCGCGAGCGTGCCGTCACCGCCGTAAACCGCAAGAGCATCGATTCCTTCTTTGGCGGCAGCCTTTGCAAACAGGGTTGCATCGTCTGCCCGGTGGGTAATGGATGCCTCCCATTTAATGCCGGCTTCTTTCATGAAAGTGTTAATGACAGGTAAGATAGATTCTCCCATTCCCGCGGCGGGATTAATAATGATGCGAATATTTTTTATTTTTTTTGCCATACAATAAAAATTGGGTAGTTAAGGGAATGGTCCTGTAGCGCGTATCATCAAACAACCAGCATGTTGCGATTTTATTGTAGGCATATTTTAATACTACGTCAATTTATTTCAAAGATAATATTTTCCTATACGAGATCGCGCAATCTTGCGACTATACCCAGGTACAATTGATTTAATTCCCGTCGTTCCCATAATAATACTATGAAGGTGGAGAGGTTCTATATTAAGGAAGGTTTGATAGTGTCAAAAGTTCTATAAAAAGGAGGGGCGATATGAAAAATATTTTTTTATTAATTCTTGCAGCGTTATTTTTAACGGGCGTGTTTTCGGGTTGTAACATGGTTAAGGGCGCGGGGAAAGATGTGGAGAACGCAGGGAAAAGTGTTCAGAAAACTGTGGATAAAAATAATTAACCCAAAACCTGTATTTGGCCTCCGGCTTTGCGAACCGCAGGCTCGGAGAGGAAAGCGCAGGTTTTGACCCGTTACTCTTGATATAAATAATCAGTAACGGGATTGCCCGGATTACCTTACGGGGAGGTTTAGCCCGGGCCGGCTGTTTGAAATTGAATCGATAGATCCAATTCCAAACGAGGCAGCCGAGGCATTTCCCCGGTTAAGGAAAAAAGGAGGCTCTTATGTTGAACTACGCAGTTACATTTTTTATTATTGCTATTATCGCTGCGTTGTTGGGGTTTACCGGAATTGCTGGTTCGGCTATGTCAATCGCTAAGATTTTGTTTTTTATTTTCTTGATTTTAGCGGCTGTTATGTTTGTTGCTGGAAGGCGCGGTAAGAGTGTATGATTTATTCTCTGTCTGCTAGTACCGCGTCAACTTAATTGTTAATAGTGGTACGCGGTACAAGTGCATGTAGAAATTAATTTTTCCTGAAGTGATACCAGTAAAAATTAATTTGACAGTGCACTAGAAGCAATTAATATAACTTAAGAAAGGAGTGCGATGATGAAATTAAAACACATGTTTAGATTAGGGATAGTTTTGTTGAGCGTGGGCGGCTTGGCTGTTGTGGCCGGTTGTGCCAGGACTATTAACGATGAGCATGCCAGCCTTGTCGGTCCGCGCGGTTCTGCCGGTCCTGCCGGTTATGAAGGGAAACAAGGTCCAACCGGGCCCAAGGGTGCACCGGGCGTTGCTTTAAGAGGTGAACGCGGGGAAACTGGTCCTGCCGGTCCTATGGGCAAACAAGGTTTTACCGGCCCAAGGGGCCCCGAGGGGGATGTTGCGAGAGGCCCCGCAGGCGCAGTTGGACCGGTTGGCCATAGAGGCCAGCAAGGTGAAGTTGGGGAAAGGGGTGAGCAAGGGGACAGCACAGCCGGTTATTCCGGCCTGACAGGTGCTGCCGGCCCCAGGGGCGAACGAGGTTCTGTTGGAGAAGAGGGCGCTAAAGGTTCAACTTTGTACGGGCCATCAGGCCCCGCTGGTTATGCCGGTTCGGCCGGTCAACAGGGAGTAGTGGGACAGGAAGGTTCGAAGGGTAGAACTACGCAGGGTATTGCCGGTTTAACCGGTTCTTCCGGCGTTTCAGGGGTTAAAGGTGAGCAGGGAACGACTGGCGGACAAGGCGTTGTCGGCAAGCTTGGGTACTGGGAACTTTATAAGGAATTTAATTTTTCTTACAACAAGACCAGTCTTAGCGCTGAAGACATGAAAAAGGTAAACGAAATTGCGGATTATATGGGGGAAAATCCATCGTTGCTGATCGGAATTGATGGCACCGCAGTTAATTCGCGCGATCAAGATATGAATGATCTTCGCGTCAGCGCAATCCGGTCGGCATTGATCGATGCCGGGGTGCCGTCACGCAAAATCAGGACGGACGCTAGGGGCGACAAAGACCTCAGGCGTGAGGGGCGGATTGCTGTGCTTTTTACCACGGCCTGATTACGAACGTGATTAATGATTTTTCGTACTAAAACTAAGGTTCGCCGTGTTCGGCGAACCTTAGTTTTATTATAATTAAAGCGGATACGAATTTTAAACAATGAGGAGGCGATAGCGCTATGAAATACGCAAGACGGATATTAGCAGGCTTCTACATTTTGATTTCGGTATTTTCTTTTCTTTCCCTGGGCGCCATGGGTGGCTGCGAAGGATATTACCGAGAAGGAAACAGGGGGCATGATAGAGGAGACAGGCATTACTACCGCGATGGCCGGTGGTATAAACATGATTCGAGGGGGAATGAAATCGTTGTTACCGTTCTTTCTACCGGAGCGTTCATCGATTCCCTGCCGCCAAGACATACAACTGTTGTCGTTGAAGGCGCCTCATACTACCATGATGACAGTTATTACTACCGGCAAGCGCCTAGCGGCGGATATGTGGTAGTTTCGGCGCCGGTGACCGTTCAGCCTCGGCCTCAAGGTGACCATGATAAGCGGGGAGAAAAAGGCGGGAAGGGTAACGAAAAAAACCGGAACGAACACCATTGAGAATGACGGCATGCCCGCGTTTTTTTTGCTAACCAAAAAATGCGTTGGGATAAATGCAGTCTATATAAGTTATATACAACGCTTACAGTATTGATTCCTCACGCGCTGAATGCGGAGGAATCAGCCAATGGTTAATGAGGAGGCGATAGCGTTATGGAATACGCAAGACGGATACCGGCAGGTTTCTACATTTTAATTTCGGTATTGTCCCTTCTTTTGCTGGGGGGCTGTGTGCGTTGGATTTGGGATAAGGGCGATCGTCGTGACTCTAGTGATCGGGGAGATAGCGGCGGTAAGTGGCACAACGAAAAAAACCAGGGCGAACACCACGAAGAAAACCAGAGTGAACGCCATTTAGAATGATGGCATAACGGTATTTTTTTTAAAGATTCAGGGGGGCGGGAGATTTCGCTTGCCACCGACTTGTGTCGGTGTGCGCGCGGGGCGAGAGGAAAGTAACCTCGATATTTTCGCCAACGCTTGCCACCGACTTGTTTTGGTGTACGCACGGGGCGCAAGGTAAATAAACTTTAATGGGTTGCGCTAAGCTCGTTTTGAGCACATTAATGCAGCTGTTCAGTGAAACTTCGACGAGTATGGGAAAATTATCTTGCCTGAAAGGCATGAGAATTTTCCCATGTCTACGAGGCGAGCTATAATTTTGTTGCTCGTTGTTATTGACCCCTCGCGCCTGAATATGCGAAAAATCTAATGAGATTGTGATTTTTCAAGCCGAAAGCTTTGGAAATCACCTAATCGAATTACATTTTTCGCAAGCGCTTCGGGGTTGATTTGTTCGTTCTATAATTTTGTCGCTTGTTGGGCGTTGACTCCGCATTCGCTGTATACATGAAAATTCTCGGTAGACAATTTTCATGGCTCATGCGGAGTTAATTTGCTCCTTCTATAAATTTGTTAATCGTTTAGTATTGACCCCTGGCGTGAGTATATCGGGTAAATTCTCTGCGACAATTTACCCGAAACGCTTCGGGGTTGATTTGCTCGTTCTATAATTTTGTCGCTCGCAAGTCAAGGAGGCCAGTTATGTTGAAACCAGTTTTAAGATTTAGGGTAGTTTTGGTAGTTTTATTAATGCTGACTTTGTTTTGTCCTGGTGCATTTGCGCGAGGCAATGACCGGGAAGATAATAAAAGGGATAGCAGAGAATCCGACCGAGAAGATAGCAGGAAAAGTGACAGGGGAAACGACAGGAGGGACGACAGAGAACATAGCGGAGGAGACAGGCACTACTATCGTGATGGCCGGTGGTATAAACGCGGTTGGTTTGGATTTGATATTGCTGTTTCCGCTCTCGTTATCGGAGCGTTTATCGATTCCCTGCCGCCAAGGCATACGACTGTTGTGGTTGAAGGCACCCAATACTACCATGATGACCGGTATTACTACAGGCCATTACCTGACGGCAGTTATGTTGTAGTTCAGGCGCCGGTGATAGTCCAACCGCAGTCTCGAGCCCCGGAAACGTCTACGGTAAATATTCCTAACTCCCGAGGCGGGTATACGGCGGTAAGGCTGATAAAATCGGGCAACGGATATATCGGCCCGCAGGGTGAATATTATCCGAATCATCCTTCAGTGGAGCAATTGAAAGCTATGTATGGGAATTAGGGTTGTGAAGCTCCACCACCTTACGGTGGTGGCTTCTTGTTTTTCAGGGTTCAGCTCCTTTGGAGCTTCACCCTGAGGCAGAAAGCATTCATCCCCGCCTTGCCGAGCAAGGCGAGGCAGGCATGCCCTCCCGGACGTGGCTTTCTGCCGAATGGGTAAAGGACGGATTGAAAATAACGGCTAAAAAGGCCGGGCGTTATTGACCCCTTGCGTGAGTATATCGGGTAAATTCTCTGCGACAATTTACCCGAAACGCTTCGGGGTTGATTTGTTCGTTCTATAATTTTGTCGCTCGTTGGGCGTTGACTCCGCATTCGCTGTATACATGAAAATTCTCGGTAGACAATTTTCATGGCTCATGTGGAGTTAATTTGCTCTTTCTATAAACTTGTTAATCGCAAATTAAGGAGGGTTAAGATGAGATTCCTGAAAGGCGTAATTATAGGTATAGCTATGTTCGCGATGATCATCCCACTTTTAGTTTTCGCGGATGCAAAAACGGAACAAGACGTATGTAAGAAATGCGATGGTCATCAAGTAGATAAAGCGCCCTATGCCGCTCAAGTTAAAGTCTTAAGAGATTCCGCCGCGGCTCTTCAGGCTTTGAATCCGGGTTTGGCAAAAGGATTGAACGACCTGGCGGATAAGAAAGAAGAAAAGATGAAGAAACAGCAGGAGCGGAAAGATCAGTATGCGGCGATGATCAAGCTCTTGAAAGATTCCGCTGCGGCGCTGAAGGCATCGAATCCTACCTTAGCGAAAGAGTTGAAAAAGATAAGTGAAAAGAAAAATGACGAAATGATATAAAATGCCGAAAAGTTATCATTAGGGCAGGGAAAAGCAGACGATTATACCTTGGAATTTTATTCTGGTATTTTGCTAACAATCGGATTATGATAATATTATGATATCGGAAAAGCTTGCCCTTGATTATTCAACACCAAAAACACTGCTTATTAAACTAAGCGGAGATTGGCATATTTCTGCGGGCCTTCTCTCGGTAAATGAAGTTACCTCGCAACTCACCGGCCATCCGGATATCGTGCAAATTAATTTTAGTGTTTCACCGGAATTAAAGTGGGACAGCGGGCTGATTTCTTTTTTGCTTCAGTTGATCAGGGAGTGTGGGCAAAAGAATATTGGTGTCGCTCGCGAAGGGCTGCCGCCGGAAGCGCAGAAACTGCTCGCGCTGGCTTTAAAGGTACATGAAAAAAATATTCCGGCTCAGGCCGTGCGTGAGTCATTTCTTGAAAAAACCGGCGAGAAAGTTTTGCAAATTATCGAAAACCTGCGTTCCGGGCTTGATTTTTTAGGGGATATCGCTGTTTCTATCAACCGCCTGGCTGCCGGTAAATCATATTTTCGCCGGGATGATTTTATGCTCCTCGCGCAGAGATGCGGGGTCGATACTTTGCTGCTCGTTTCTTTGATAAGTTTATTAGTAGGCATGATTCTTGCTTTTGTCGGCTCGATCCAGCTTAAAATGTTCGGGGCCCAGATTTTTATCTCCGATATCGTGGGAATCGCCATGGTGCGCGTTTTGTCGGCAGTGATGACCGGTATTATTATGTCCGGCCGTATCGGGGCGTCTTTCGCGGCGGAGCTGGGGATGATGCAGACCAACGAAGAAATCGACGCGCTTAAAACACTGGGTGTTTCTCCGGTTGAGTTTCTGGTTATCCCGCGCGTTTTAGCACTGGTAATTATGATGCCGATTCTGACCATATACGCGGATCTTATGGGAATATTAGGCGGTTTTGTTATTGGCGCGGGGATGCTTAATCTTAACCCGGTAGAATATTTTAATCATACTCAAACCGCGGTAAAACTTAGTTATGTGTGGATTGGGCTTATCCACAGTTTTGTTTTCGGCGTGATTATCGCGATTGCCGGATGCTTGAGTGGCATGAAGTGCGAAAGAAACACCGCCGGCGTGGGGTTGGCGACTACATCGGCAGTGGTTACGGGGATAACCGGTATTGTAATCGCAACCGCGATCATCACATTTATTTGCCAGATTTTGGGAGTATAAATTATGGATTCAGCGACATCACCGGTTATCGAAGTGCGGGATCTTGATTTAGGGTATGACGATTACGCGGTGATGCATAATCTTAGTTTTAGCGTGAACAAGGGCGATATTTTTATTGTTATGGGAGTGAACGGATGCGGCAAGAGTACCTTACTTAAAAGTTTGATCGGCCTCAGGTCTCCGGCTAAGGGTAAGGTTTTATATTATGGAAAGAGCTTTTGGGATGAAGATGAAGCCGGGCAGCAGGATATTATGCGGCGTTTCGGGGTTCTTTATCAAGGCGGCGCGCTGTGGAGCTCTTTGACCGTAGGGGAGAATGTGGCGCTTCCTTTACAACTGTGTACAAAGTTATCTTATCAACAGATACAGGAAATAGTAGCGTTAAAACTTTCGTTGGTGGGGCTGGAAGGATGTGAGGATTTTTTTCCTTCGGGAATAAGCGGAGGAATGCGTAAACGAGCCAGCCTGGCGCGGGCAATCGCGCTTGATCCGGATATTATTTTTTTTGATGAACCCTCAGCCGGGCTTGACCCGATAAACGCGCGTAAACTCGATGATTTAATCCTTGAACTGAGAGATAGTTTGGGCGCTACGGTAGTTGTTATCACACATGAGCTCGCCAGTATTTTTGCCATCGGAAATAATTGCGTGTTTCTTGACGCCGAAAGTAAGACGATGATTGCTGCAGGTGACCCCAAGGTTTTGCTGGCTAGTTCTAAGGATCATAGGGTTATCCAGTTTTTAACGAGAAAAGCAGAAAGTACTGCAAAATAGAATATGAATGTAAACGCAACCAGCGCAGAGCGAAGCGGAGCCTCCTGGAAGGACAGAGTCCACAGCCCCGTTTCTCTAATATATAAATTAAGGTTCGGGGCGTCCCGCACCTTAATATCATTATTTTTAGGGTAACGGGACAGAGGAAAGACAGAATCTCTGTGTTCTCTGTGGTTAGTTTTTTATAAAACGTAAGGAGCGTAAACGATGAGTAAAAAAGTAAACAAAACAGTAATCGGTTTATTTGTAGTAGGGGCATTGGTTTTGCTGATAATAGGAATAGTGGTTTTTGGTTCGGGGGTACTTTTTAAACGGATAAATAAGTATGTTTTGTACTTCGATGGTTCCGTTAAGGGCCTTTCAATCGGAGCCCCGGTTATCTTTAGAGGGGTGAGCATTGGTACCGTCAAGGATATCAGCCTGATTTATGACTCCCGGGCCGGGACGATTATGCTTCCGGTAATTGTCGAGATCGAGCAGGGCCGTATTGAGGGCGCTGCCAGTTTTGGGGAATCGGGCGGAGATAAAAAGATGATTGAGCTCGGCCTGCGGGGGAAGCTTGAAGTGCAGAGTTTTTTAACCGGCCAGCTGATGATTTCATTTGATTTTTATCCGGATAAACCGGCGAAACTTCGCGGTATCCGGAAAGCTTATCCGGAGCTGCCCACGCTTCCCATCTCCCCGGATATTTTTGAGCTGATGAATGAAATACCGATTAAAGAAATCGCGAAGAATCTGGAGGCTACTGCCAGGGGGATTAATCGATTGGTGAATTCAAGCGATCTGCAGCGAAGCCTCTACGAATTGCCGGGTACATTTCAGGAAACGAAACAGGCGATGCAATCGTTGCGTTTGCTTACCGAATATCTTGAGCAGCATCCGGAAGCGATTTTAAAAGGGAAAGGAGAATAAGATGAGACGAATCGGGATTAGTTCCTGTATGGTTATAAGTGGCGCGTGTCTTATTTTGGCCTTAAGCGGTTGCATATCGGCTCAAAACAGTCCCACGCCGCGGTTTTATATGCTTGGGGCCGGATATGAAAACCAAGTAAGCCCCGTTAGAGGCTACAATTTTAACGAGTCGGAACCTGCCTCTAACGGGGTAAGCAAAAAAATAAATATTGCCTCTGACGTGATTGTCGGCGTCGGGCCGATTAAAATTCCGGAATATCAGAACCGGCCGCAAATCGTGACTCAGGACAAAGAAAAGATGCTTAAGTTCGCTCAATTCGACCGCTGGGGGGAATCTCTTGACCTTGGCCTGACGCGTTTGATTGGAGAGGATCTCACGGCGATGCTTCCGGGGGCAAAATTTGCTTTGTATCCCTGGGATTCGTCTATCGCGGTTAAATACCAGGTGGTTATAGAAATTGTTCAATTGGACAGCGAGCTGGATAAGGATTTGTTTGTTGTCGCGCAATGGCTGGTTATCGACGCGCAAAATACGAAAACTATGATTATGAAAAGATCGGAATTCCGGCAGCCGATCACTCCTCAGAGTTACTCCGGTTTAGCTAAAACGCTAAGCACGGCTTGCGGGTCATTAAGCAGCGAGATTGCTGAAGCGCTGGCAACGCTGGAAACTCATCCTAAAACAAAAGCGGATGCTCCGGTAACAAAAGAGTAAGTAGTTTTATGGCCTGGCATTGCTCTATTATACCCAGGTACAATTGATTTTATTTCTGTTATTTCTATAATAGTATCAAAATAATAGATAAAACTTTAGCTTGACAAAAAAATTGCTATTTGATATTATAAAAAACAGTAATATAATCGCTTTCATTGATTAAGGTATTATAAATAGTAGAGATAAAGTCAGGATGTCTTTTTGACGAAGGGATTATTAATAACAAGGGAGGTAACTGTTATGAAACGAATACTTGTTTTCCTATTTTTGGTTATTGCCATCGTCGCTTGGTGTACACCGGTTTTTGCCGCTGATCCCGCAAGGGAAGCTTTTGCCGGCGCCGGTACTCATACGATGACTGCGACGGGTGTGACGAATGGCGTCACCCTGACCGGTCAAGGCGGCGGCTCGATTTTGGACATTACTGCCGGGTATAGTATTTTTACATACAACAATCCTTTGGGTACGGCTATAGCAACGGCGGCAGTCACAACCGATGTTTCCAGCCAGACCCATATCCAGTTCTTGGGCGCTTCGACGGTGTATGGAGATATCGGTTCCGCCGGGGGGATTTTCCTGGACATCCAAGGCGGCGCCGCTGATACTGAGGTGGATTTTCTTGGGAACGTCTATGCGACGAAGGTTATTTTTACTACCGACAGCATAATCAGTCTGGCTAAGGACAAGACGGTCAATAACGGCGCGGTTACGACTACGGCCGGGGCAAATACGGGTACGGTAATTCTCGGCGGTGGGAGTAATTGGGGCGGCACCACTACAGCCGCAATCACGGGGGTTAAGACTATCAATGTCGTTGGGAAAGGCGTGAGCGCAACTATCACCGGCGCGGTGGGTACCAATCAATTTTCTCTTGGGTCGAACACGTTAAATATCGGCGGCGCCCTAACGTTTACTACTAACGGGGTAATTAATACTAACCTGGACAGTGCAACGGTATATGGCAATCTCGTTGTGACGGGAGCCTCCAATCTTGGAACCGGCCTCACGGTCAAAGTGTCCGTTCCCACACCGGTCGACATCCCGGTGGGAACCCTGTTTAAAATCGTCACCGGCGCCGGCACCGGTTCTCTTGCCACGGTGGATCCTACCAATTCGCTTTACACGTTTTCTATCGAGCCCGTGGCCGCCGGTGGGGCAACAATAAAAGTGCTCACCATTCCGGTGGTGGCAGTGGTAACGCCTCCTCCGGGAGTAGATCTGCCTGCCGAGGCGCCGGTAGCCGCTGCAGTAGCGCCGGCCTTAGCGGCCGCTCCCGCAACCAATGATGTTAGCGGTATTCGGGCTACAATTAATACTTTTACAGATGTAAAAGATGTGGTCGATGCGGAAGCACAGCTTGCTCCTTTGGCTCCGTCTCTGGCGGTGCCTCTGATAACTTTCCATGGGGCCCGGGAGTTTCAGGATCTTTGGTTGGATCGCCTGGATATGTGCAGTCAGCTTCCCCTGCGCCAGTCCGATCAAGATGATCCGAGTTGTCGAGGCAATAACCCGCGCAGTAATTGGTGGGGGAAAGGCTTCGGGCATTCCGGTTTCCGAAAAGATACCGGAGCCTACAAGGGGTTTGAAACCAAAACTTACGGCACGATGATTGCTTACGACGCGCCTATCGGCACCGACACGCGCGCGGGTTTGGGTGTTGGCTATTCGTGGAACAAAATAGAAGGAAAATTTTACGACACCGGCACTCATTTTGACACCTATCGAGCAACGGCCTATATCGGTCATGAGATGGGGCCATGGTTTGTCAATGGCTCTGCGTCGTTTGGCTGGAATGAGTATGACGGTTACCGGCACATTGTGTTTACCGGTACGAACCGTACGGCTAACCGTACGTATAGCGGACAGGATTACACCGCTTTTACGAGCACCGGGTATAACTTTTCCGTTCAGGAATTCACGCTTACGCCGTTTGCTTCACTCCAGTACACCCGCGTGAATATAGGCAGCTTTCACGAAGATGGCGCCGGCGATATCAATTTACAGGTTAATCGCCAGAGGTACAATTTCTACGAGTCCGGCTTGGGAGTTAAGGTGGCGCGTGACTTCAGCTATCGCGGCAGGACGTTTGTCCCCGAAGTGCATTATAAGTGGCTTCATGATTTCTCCAACCCAACGCTGAAACAGACTGCGGTGTTCAATATCCCGAGTTCAACGCCGTTTACGACTCATGGGCTAAAGGTTTCCAGTAATACGCACAGTGTCGGCACCAGCATCACGCTTCTCGATTGCGCGTGCCGTGAGACAACATGGTCGGTTAACGCCGGTTACGATTATGATTGGAGGGCTGACAACTTTTCCGCTAATCAGGGGACATTAAGGATTACTAAACGTTTCTAAGCTATTTGTATTATATTTTGATACCTCACTGCTTGCGGCGCGGAGGAGATTCATCGGTGATCACTACGGGAATTGAACCGCAATACTATTGTGACGCTTTGCTTAATGCCCCAGGTGGAAAGCAAATTAGTAATAATTTATAATCTATACTATTAGGCGCATCGTAAAAAGAAATCTAAAATGAAAAAATTAATTTTAATATCAATAGCGGCAATAATATGTTTTTCGTTTGCCGGCATTAGCGTTTATTGCGCAGAAAATAAGAAGAGCGTTTATATCTATGAGTATAAAAAAGAACTTGCCCTTACTGATACGCAGGAACAGAATCTAAGGGATATAATTGCAAAAGCCCAACGCTATGTTGCGGATAAACAGAATAATCTTAATAGGCTGCAAGCTGAACTTAATAAGATGCTTGCAGAGAGGGCAGATTTAGATAAGATAAAAGCAATAATAAATGAGATAGCTAAGATTCAGGCAGACTTTGCTTATGAACGCATAGCCGGTGAAAGAACAATCGAAACAGAGCTTACCGGAGAGCAGTTCGGTAAGTGGCGCAGTATTCAGGCAGAATTTGTGAATAATTTACAACAGGCGCAGAATGCGGCATCCCAGGCAAAAGAGATAAAGAAGTAGGCGTATTCTTCGCTTCCCCTCCCGGTGTTTCCTTTTAGCGCAGTGGTTCCCCCGATTGTTACTGCACTAGTGCACTGTCAAATTAATTTTTACTGGTATCACTTCAGGAAAAATTAATTTCTACATGCACTTGCACCGCGTACCACTATTAACAATTAAGTTAACGCGGTACTAGTGCACTGTCAAATTAATTTTTACTGGTATCACTTCAGGAAAAATTAATTTCTACATGCACTTGCACCGCGTACCACTATTAACAATTAAGTTGACGCGGTGCTAGTGTTTTTCAATCGCTTCAGCAATACGATAATCTGTAATGCTGCCATTTTAATCTTCTCGCGCTAGCGCCCGTAATGACTCCCATTGTATACTCAGGTACAATTGATTTTATTCCGGCCTTCCCTAGAATATTAACATATGAAATACTTCTCGACGATAGCAAAATGGATTTCTAACAAAGCCGCGCAGCCGCTTGCAGGCTTCACAGCCTTTCTTATTATTCTGGTTTGGGGCTTATCCGGGATACCGCTTCATTTCAACAATACGTGGCAGCTGGTCATCAGTACTTTGGCAGCGATTATTTCTATTACTATGCTTTTTATTATTCAAAATAGCCAAGCGCGCCACACGATTGCGATTCAGCTCAAACTCGATGAAATCATCCGCGCTACCAAGGGCGCGCATAACGAAATGATGGACATTGAAAAGCTCACTGATGAGGATTTGACAAGGATTCAGAAAAAGTATGGCTTACTGGTTGAGAAAACCAAAGAAGACTTGAAGAAGGGAAAGATTGATACGAACACGCCCGACATCAGCAAAGTAATTATAGAAAAGTAACTAATTGAAAATGAAGCTCAAGGGTACTCCCTGCGGCAAGCCGCAGGGTATCTAGCTTCATTTCTGCGAAGAAGAATGAAGAAGGAACGCGACGAAATGTTATTAACTAAAAAACAAATTTATATTGTCGATGACGATGAATCAATCTGCCGCGCGCTCAGCATGTTGCTGGTTACATATGGGTTTACGATTGATGCTTTCACTTCCGCAGAGAAATTTTTCAGCGTTGTGCCGGATAGCGTTCCCGGTTGTTTGATTCTGGACGTACATATGCCGGGGCTGGACGGTTGGGGAACGCTGCGGAATCTTCCGGCGCCCGGATCCAGCCGGCCGGTAATTATTATTTCGGCGGATAAAAATAGGGGGCTTATCAAGAGGGCTTTAAAAGCAGGGGTAGTGGGGTTTTTGCAAAAACCGTTTAACGATCAGGAATTGGTCGATCTTATTAATATTGCGTTTGAAAATAAAGGCATCACGGATAAAGCAAGGTAATGATAGCCTGTGTGATATAAGCCTTTCTGTATAATTTTCCTGCGCGTTAACAAGGTAAAAATTCGGCGTTATACCCAGGTACAATTGTTTTTATTTAGATTTCTTCCTATACTGCCAATGTAAGGTTGGTGCCGTGTTAACTTAATTATTATATGAATAAAAACCAGTAACGGGCAACAACAAAAATTCTGCCGGTCGGCAGGAAGGGAGGAAAGAAGTATGGAGCACAGCACTGTTGGATATTGGATGTGGTTTCTCTTTATCGGCGGGGTGATCGGATGGTTGGCGGGGATTATCACCCGAGGCCGGGGGTTTGGAATTGTTGGAGACATCGTGGTTGGTATTGTGGGAGCGATGCTTGGCGGATGGATGGCCGGAGTAATCGGGCTATACGCCGGAAGTTCGTTTGGCGCCTTTTTGCTGGCGCTTGTCGGCGCGGTAATTTTGATAGGCTTGACACGCTTTGTAAAGCGAGTAGCTGCGTAGGCAACAGCTTATGTTTAAGAAATTAGTACCGCGTCAACTTAATTTTTAATAGTGGTGCGCGGTACAAGTGCATGTAGAAATTAATTTTTCCTGAAGTGATACCAGTAAAAATTAATTTGACAGTGCACTAGGGTAGATAGCTTATATTTGTAGAGTTACAAAAATAAAGGAAGGTGTCCAATGAATCAAAAGTATCTAAAAGTATTGGTTGCGTTTATGGCCGCAGTGTTATTCACCAGTGTATCAACGTATGCTTCGGAGATTGATAACCGTATCGAATCATCCGCTAAGCAGTCTTACGTGTTTAAGACGTATCTCAAGAAAGACGCGATTAAAATCCAGTCTAAGGATGGCGTTGTCACCTTGACGGGAGCGGTCGCCGAAGAATCCCACAAATCATTGGCCGAAGAGACTGTGGCGAGCCTGCCTGGGGTTAAAAGCGTCGACAATCAACTGGAATTAAAAGGCGAGCGCCTGGCTGAAAGTTCTGATGGATGGATTGGCACGCAAGTAAAATATTCGCTTTTTTACAACCGTAACGTGAGCGGACTTAATACTGAGGTGCTCGTTACCGATGGAGTTGTAACGTTACGAGGCGAAGCCGAAAATCAGGCTCAAAAGGATTTAGCCGGTGAATACGCCAAAGACGTCAAGGGCGTCAAAGACGTAAAAAACGAAATGACCGTAGCTAAAGTTACAAAAGAATCGAAAAAAACCATGGGCGAGACAATCGATGACGCGTCCATTACTGCCCAGATCAAGATGGCGTTATTGACGCATCATTCAACCAGCGCTTTTAAGACCGGGGTTACGGTGAGCAATGGCGTCGTCACATTAAGCGGTAAGGCAACTAGCCCGGCCGCAAAGGACATGGTTACTAAAGTGGCCAATGATGTCAATGGCGTGACCAAAGTGGTTAATAACATGGTCATCGATGATTCGGTATCGGAGAATTGAACGTGTGTCGTTTGCCGGCGGCGCTTTTGCTTTAGATTGCGCCCGCCGGAAGCGGCGAGCCGCGCTCAGGGAAAGAGTAAAATAAAAAACGAATACCCCGGCGATAAGGCTTATGCCGTGCCGCTTGGTATTGACCCCTCGCACCAGAATATGCGAAAAATCCCCCGAGGAATTCGAAGAATCCCCGGGACTGGGCCCTCGGAATTTATCTTTAGATAAATTCCGAGGGTCTTCGACATTTTTCGCAAACGCTTCGGAGTTTCACCGCCTTCCCGAATAACTACACCCAGGGAAGCGGGATCCCGCCGAGTTACTACGCAGACGCAGGCGGGAAATTCGCTCGTTCTATAAATCTGTTGGTCACACATTACCCCCGACGCTTAATTGGTACCTGGCGCATAATAGGTGTTGCGCCAGTATGCGCTTTTGCGCAAATTGCGTCGGGGTTGTGTTTATCAGGGAAGGAGGCAATATGCTTAGAAAGTTTAAGAGTACGTTATGGATATTAGCCGGCGTTGCTTTGGTTGTCCAACTGGCCGGATGTTTTTTTGTAGATCGTGATCGCCGGCGGCATGATGATCCCCCGAGGCATCATGATAATGACCATGATTCGGGTTTTGACATCCGGGTGCATGGAGGATAATCGGAATAAAGGAGAAGCCTATAGGAACGATGTTATTATGGGCAGTTGTTTTTTTGTGAGCGCAATTATAGCGGCGGTATTGGCTTTTCCAGTTATTGCGGGCGTGGCTTTGGGCATCGCTAAAATAAGCCAAAAACTAAAATAACGCAAAACTTTTCCAAGAAACTTATTTTAATCCCTCCAGCAGACAATAAAATCAAGCCTGGCCGTTTACGGCCAGCCAGATTTTATTGCCCCGCGGCTTTAGCCCGGGGATGAATGCAGCAAATATTTCTGCTTCCGGGAGGGAGCCTCGGATTTTAGTCCGAGGGGGCTCCACTGAGCATGAAGCGGAGATGGTTATGAAGAAATTTCTTATCGTGTCGGGGATAGTGGTAATTTTTTTGGCGGGCATCGCAATTTTTAAGAATCTGATTATTAAATCCGCGGTAACAACGGCCGCCTCTCGCATTACGGGGGCGCCGGTACATATGGACGGTTTTTCATTGAATCTTTTAAGCTCAACGATACACATATCCGGGTTTAAAATGTATAATCCCCGCGGCTTCCCGGAAGGTATACTGGTATCTTGCCCTAAAATAAAAGTCATATATGATCGTGCGACCTTATTTAAACCGAAACGTCACTTTTTGCTTGTGGAGATTGAACTAAAAGAGTTAGCGCTTACCAAAAATAAAGAAGGAAGGCTTAACGTAGATTCATTAAAAATAGTCCAACAGTCAAAGCCTTCCCCGCCTACCCCCATGCAAATCGATCATCTCAACTTAAGCATCGGCAAGATTGTTTACACGGATTACTCGGCAGGCACGAAGCCCAGCGGGCGGGTTTACGATGTTAATAGGCACAATAGCTATAAGGGCATTCCCACTGCTCAACAATTGGCTTTACTTGTGTTGGCCGAACCCATGAAGGCTGCCGCGATAAAAGACGCCGAGATTTACGGGGTTGTTCTTGTCGCGGGTGTGGCCGTACTGCCGGTTGCCGTAGCGGCAATATTTATCGGTAAAGATAGCGTGCGGCAAATTATCGATGCCGGTTTTGACTATGTGTATGAAGTAAGCCTTGAGGAAGTAAAGCGTATAGGAACGATTACTAAACATGATGCGTCAAGCGGAGTGATTAAGGCCAACATTAATGGAGCGATGGTCGCGCTTATTCTCAGGAAGGGCGCAGACAATAAGACTGAAATAACGATTTCCGCGCGCAAATATCTGTTTCCCCAGCTTGATATCGCCGCATGGGTTTTGTATCAGATAATCGACACCCTGCAATAGATTATAAAAATAAAAATTATGCTTATTGAACCTTGCGCTCGCGAGGAAATGCCCACAGTAAACTGTTTTTTATCAGCTAAAACATTTTTTTCAAAATACCCTCTCCCTTTTTCCGCAAAATACGCATATCGATAGCCTGCTAAGAAATATTTAATTAGAAAAAAATCATTGCGGTAATATATTTTAAGATATAAAATTGAACCGTTATGGATAACGGCGTAACCTGGTTTCTTAGGGTTGTTAAGATTCTTGTAAATTGGGCGAGCTCGCGCTTGCCGATTGTACGGCGCCGGCGTTGTTTTTGTGCTATAATTTATGAATGACTATGCGTGACACATTCCAAAAAAAATACAGGTTTAGAATTGTTGTTCCCGTTTTTGCCGCTTTCAATATTTATTCCAGCGTTGCCGATAAAACCACGGCTTTAGGGCCGGTGTGTATTGCCGGCATTGTCAACCGGATGGAAGAATGGGATGTCGAGGTTATTGATGAAAATAATCTGCGCCGACATGGCCCTCGTGGCGCCGCCGGTGGAGCCGATCACGAACTTTTACAACTGTTGCGGCCGGCCGATATCGTCGGTTTGTACGGCGGATTGACCAGTACTATCCCCCGGCTTTATGAAATCGCACGTTTTTATAAAGATAAAGGGATTACCACCATCGCCGGAGGCCAGCATTTCGTAGAAGAAAATATCGAAGAAGCTTTGAATTCCGGCATCGATTACCTGGTAATCGGCGAAGGAGAGGAAACGATAGAAGAACTTCTTCCGGCATTGCAAAACAAGACTGATTTAAACCGGGTGAGGGGCATTGCCTATAAAAAGGAAGGGAAGGTTGTCTGTACGGAAAAAAGGCAGCCGCTGACTGAGTTCAGCAAATTTCCTTTACCGGATTTTTCTCTGGTGCGCTACGCGAAGATCGATATTTATCCGGTGGAAAGGATACGCGGCTGCGGCATGAATTGCGAGTTTTGCACGGTAAAAGGCAAACCCCGCCCCGCGGACAGCGAGCGTCTTTTGCGGCAGATCGACTTTCATGTCATGACGCAAAACGCCAAGCATTTTTTTATCGTTGACGATTTGTTCGGGCAGCAGCGCGAGGAAACTATACGCTTTTGCCGGATGTCCGCGCGCTACCAGAAAAGTATCGGGAAAAAGCTGGATTTTAACGCGCAGATACGCCTGGATAAAGCAAAGGATCCCGAATTGCTTCTGGCAATGCGCCAGGCCGGCATAAACATGGTTGCCATCGGTTTTGAATCGCCGATACAGGAAGAACTGGATGTGATGCATAAGAATATAAAGACTCAGGAAATGATTTCTTTGACGCGCGTATTCCATGAGTTTGGTTTTATGGTGCACGGCATGTTTATTTTCGGCTATCCGCGTCAAGAGGAGGCCGGTTTTACGATGGGGGTTGAAGAACGCATACGGCAGTTCAGGCATTTTGTGCGCCGGGCCAGAATCGATACCTTGCAGGTGCTGCTGCCGGTTCCTTTACCCGGCACCGAATTGCGCCGGCGCCTGCAGCAGGAAAATAGAATTTATCCTAAAGAAGATGTGGGCTGGCAGTATTACGACGGTAACTTTCCCCTATTCGAACCGGACGCGCCCATGACTGCTGAGGATATGCTTTACGCGACTAAGAAAATTATGGGTAAATTTTATCAATTTAGATATATGTTTGTGGTCGGTTTAAACATATTTTCTTTTCCCGCGCTTATCTTCTTTTTGCATAATATCCGTTTGGGTTGGAAAACATGGTATCGGCAATGGCATAATACCCTCATGCGTTTTGCCGGTTGGTTTGTCGTAAGAGGGTGGACTAAAGAATTCAAAAATAGTTCGTTTTTGGAAAATTTACGAAACGCTCAAAATCGAGTGCGGAATCACAACGGCCCGAAATAACGGTGTCGGCCCGGCCTGTGAAAGATAAACGAATTATTAAAAAGAGGAGGGTTAGCATGAGAAGAACAGTGTTATTTTTAGGGACGGTTTTGTTGTTTACGATGGTTGCCAGTTTTGCCTTTGCCGAAGAGAAAGCCGATACTAGCAAGATGCAAACGGTAAAAATCAACGGCATCAAGGAGTTTAATGCCGAGAAATTTTTAAAAAAGACCCCCCTTGATACCGACAAGATTGTTTTTAACACCTTTTATTTGAAGCCTCGGCAGATTCTGCCTTTCCATAAGCATCCTGCTACCGACGAACTTTTTTATATCGTTGAGGGAACAGGGGAATTCACGGTAGGTAATGCCAGCGCGATTGTCGGCCCGACGTCGGCAGTTTATGGGCCGGCTAATGTTTTCCATGGCCTGATAAATTCAGGGAATGCGGAGATGGCGGTGATTTCGGTCCAAGCGCCTAAACCTGTTGAGTATACCGCCGCGGAAAACGCGACGATTATCTGCCCTGTTTGTAAACAGGAATTAATACTTAAAGAGGGCGTAAAAGAAGGCGATATCTATATTTGCCCTCGTTGTGGCGCTAAACTTAAAGTATCGAAAACAAAAGACGGAAAGTGGATAGGGACTCCGCAATAAGGGATTGGAGATTCATCCTTTTGCCGATGCTCTGGGCTCAGTTTTATATTTCGGAAATGGAGTGGCGGTAAAATGAAAAATAATTCTGCCGCGTTCGAGGAAATTGCTTCAAGGGTAAAAGGGAAAACAGCGTTAAAGTGCTGCTAGGCAGGTTATGGCTTCATTCCGCTGACGACCCCGGTATTATTTTTCAATTAGAGAAGTTTGTGGTTTATAGCGCTGGCTCTTAATAATGGCCAGCGCTATTTTTATACTTCGGAGATTAATGACTCCGAGAGTTATTTTTCCCGAGGTAAGTTGTGTCCTCATATTTGCTTGCGTGGAGTAATTTTTGATTAATGAGATTTATGTTTTTTCTCATAACTCTTTCAAAATTGCAGAGGGTAAGTAAAGCGAAGAAAACGCTAAAAATATGTTGACACCGCAATGCCCCTGTGTTAACTTTTGATTATGAATAATTCACATTTGTTAATTCTTCTGCAAGAGGCAAAAATCTCGCCGGAAACCCTCGCGAAATATATGGGCATTTCGAATATGACAATTCGCCGGCTGTTGAAAAAATCGCCTCAGGCGAAGCTTTCTAAAATTTACAATAACGCTTTGGCGACCGTTATCTATGAGTTTCTTGCTAAAGGTATTATTTCTTCTGAATCAAAATCGGCGGTTGAAGCCATAAAAGAACAGTCGCCGGTTTATTTTGACGCGGCAGCTCGAAATTTAGAGATACCGGAAGATTTTAAGCTTTTTGACAATCATCCCAATCAGGAACGTATTATGTTTTGGTTATCAAGAATTGGTTCCGATAAGGCCAGGGAAACAGACGTCGAGAATAATCTAAAAAAAATTTCTCTTTTTAAAAAATGGGGTAAGGATTGGTCATTTCGAATCACCGCGCTTCTCAGGGCGATACATTCCAGGGAGTACCCGCTTTTTAAAAAATGCGTCGCCTACGGGGCTTTGTTTTATTTAATATGCCTTTTTGATTTGATCCCGGACACTATTCCGGTTATCGGGTATTTGGACGATTTTCTTATTTGCGGTTTAGCGGTTGCTTACCTTTCCGGCGGCGCTAAAATAAAAAAATATTCCTGATGAAACAAAAAATTTTCTTTATTACGATTTTTAGTATTCTTTCCGCATTTTTTGTTATTTCCGGCCAATGCCGGCAGGATTCTAAAGCTCTCGAGAGCCTCGGCGCGCCTATCATCGAACCGGCAAAACAATCCGGATCGACAACGCTGATATTCTTCTATTCGCCAACCTGTTACGAGTGCATTCAGACGAAAAACGAAGTGATGCCGTTTATTGAAAAACAATTCAAAGGCCGGCTCGTTGTTGAATACAAGAATGTAGAAATTGTCGAGAATTATAAGCTGCTTTTAAGCTTACAGGAAAAGCACAAGGTAAAGGGAACAGGTTTTTTCCCGGTTTTTTATTTGGAAAATGAATTCTTAAATATTGAGAGCGAACCGCGGCAGATGCGGACGGCTTTATCCGATCGCATTGAGCATTTTTTACGCCTTCCGGTAAAAAAAGAGAATAAAGCGTTGCCCTCCGTCGACTTGGTAAAGCGTTTTGAAAAATTTACCCCTTTCGCGATTATCAGCGTAGGGCTCCTGGATGGCGTCAACCCCTGCGCGATTACGGTTATTGTATTTTTTATGTCCTTTCTGGCAATGCGGGGGTACCGTAAACGCGAAATCGTGCTGATCGGGCTATTATTTATTTTTTCGGTCTATCTTACCTATGTTTTAATCGGGCTGGGGACGCTGGAGTTTATTTACCGGATACAGGGGTTCTGGTTTATCGCGAAAATCGTTAATATCGCCGTAGGGATTTTCAGCATCGTGATGGGATTTGCCGCGATTTATGATTATATCGCCTATACTAAAACACAGGAAACCGACGGGCTTATTTTACAGTTGCCGAAACCGTTGACTGAGCGGATACATAAAATAATACGGCGTAATTATAATCCGCAAGAGCAAAGCGCTAAAGACAAAAAGCCGATGTTGAAACTTGCCGCGGCGGCGTTGGTCACTGGATTTTTAGTGTCGATCCTGGAAGCGGTTTGCGTGGTTAAGATTTATTTGCCCACAATCATTTTTATTTTAAAAACTACCGGCCTTAAATTAAAAGCGGTCGCTTATCTTTTGTTATATAATTTGTTGTTTATCATCCCGCTTATCGCGATATTTTTCTTCGCGCTTGCCGGTACGACATCCGGCCAATTTTCCGCCGTACTAAAAAAACACATGGGCGCTTTGAAAATATTAATGGCTATATTGTTTATCGGTTTAGGTATTTTTTTAATCTGGAGAGCTTAGGGAGGTAAAAATGGGAAGACTGGGATTTCCTGAATTATTAATGATACTGGTGATTGCGCTTTTGTTGTTCGGGCCAGGCAAACTTCCTGAAATCGGCAAATCGCTCGGCCAGGCGGTCAGAGAATTCAAAAAGGCTATGGAAGATAAGGACGATAATAATAAAGAGCCGGAAAAAGATTCGACAAAAAACACATAGGGTACGTTATGAAATTAATCAACCGGTAAAAATCATGAATCGAATAATACTATTTTATGAATTCTATTCAGCAAAACGTGCGCCGCGCAAGGCGTTTACATTAGTTGAAACAATCATTATCATCGCCATTATCATAATTATCGCTGCCATTATCTTTCCCCAGGCTTTCAAGGGAATCGAAAATAAGTTGAATATTTCCTCGGATTGAGCAACCGGCAACAAACGTTGCAGAAGCCTCGCTTAAAGCAAACCGTTAGCATCGCTAGCCAATTCAAAGATTACTATTTTTGGCGTTTTTAATTATTATTAATAATAAATTACAATAAACGGAAAATAAGAGTATACTATTCAGATGAAGAAAATCGTCATCCACAAAAAAAACCGTGTTTGCAGTGTTTCCGGGTGTAAAAATCTTTTGAGTATTTACAATCCCCAGGTATATTGTTATGTGCATCAGAGGGTTAGGGATACAGAGATAAGGTCGGTGGTCTCCCGGCCGCTTAAGGCGGTTTGTAAATAATTCGATTCGGCTACCGCTTCGCTGCGCATGAGCACATGCTTAATTCAACTAAACCCGGAGGTACCGGGCAAGTTTCATTAAAGGAGGTTTCAGATGCATACAGGAAAAATAAAGAAGTTGGTTCTTGAGCGAGGGTTCGGGTTTATTGCCGACACTGACGGCAACGAAGTATTTTTTCACAAGAATAGCCTCAAAGATATTGACTTTAATTCTTTGAGCAGCGGCCAAGACGTTGAGTTTGATGTTGAAAAAACTCCCAAGGGAGCAAACGCCGTCAATATAAGCCTTGTTGCGAGTAAATAATGAAAGCTATCATCAGTCTCGAAACGGTGAGGTAATAGCTATTTTCTGAAGTATACGCTTGCTTTTGCCGTTCCGGATTAATCGGTAGGGTTACGCTGGTCATTAAAACCCACTTTTGCTTACCGGAAAAATGTGTCATGCCTGACGATCGCTTCGCGAGCGAAGCGGTCGTCAGGCATTTTTTCGGTTCCGCCCTGCTTGCCGGCCGACAGGGAAAAATGTCGCTTGCGTGTCTTCTAACCCGAAGAATACTCCCCCATGAAGCCTGATTCCACGATTATTACAAAACGGTATTTTTCGACAGGGAAAGTACTATTTTATATTATTTTATTTGGAGCGTGGCTGCGTTTTTTAGGAATTTTCGATGAATTCTGGTTAGACGAAATCTGGTCATTTTTTTTGGTCTCAAAAGTTAATTCCCCTCTGGAAATTATAACCAGGCTTTTCCACGATAACAATCATCCCCTCAACAGTTTTTTTATATATTTAATCGACAATGGCAACCCCGTTTATTGGTTAAAATTCCGTTTACTTTCGTTTGTCGCGGGTGTTTTAACGATGCCGTTAACGTATCTTATCGTCGTCAGGCTTTTTCCTGCCAGGATATGGCGGCTTATAACTGTTGCGTTTGTAGCTATATCCTTTCCGCTTATTTTTTATTCTTCTGAGGCACGGGGGTATGCCTTGGTCTCTCTATTCAGTTTATTATCTTTTTATACCCTGTCGGAGTTTTTCCATAAGGACAATATTTGGTTTCTTTTTGCTTTTTACTGCAGTTTTGTTTTAGGTTTTTTGTCGCATCTGTCATTTGGCTATATCTCTTTAGGTTTATTCAGTATGTTTATTTATTTCCAGTGTCAGCAGCGCGGCGTAAGCCTTAAGCAAAAGATATCCACGATGCTTAAGATTTTTGCTTTTCCCGCTATTTTAGTGGTCATAATATATTTTAATTTCCTTTGTCAGTTGGTATACGGCGGCAGAAATAGCCTGCCCCTGTTGGAGGCTATTAAAGAAACAGCGGCCTACCTTGTCGGTTTTCCCCGGGATAATCGGTATTCTTACGCAATAGCCGTTGTAGTTTATATGATTTTATCCAACGAAGTGCTTCATTTTTTTCGGAAAGGCTCTATTTTTGGCGCATTTTGCGTTGGCTGCGTTTTGGGGATTTGCCTGGATGTTTTATTAAGGCGTCCCGTGTTTTTTCATTTCAGGTATTTTTTTTCTCTCTATCCTTTTCTTATTATTTTATTATCTTCCTGTTTATCCCGCGCCGCTGATCAGTGCCGGGAAGGGAGGATGCTTTTAGCGGTAGTCATCCTTTTGATTTTTGGGGGTAATATAGCAAGTTATGGGAATTTTATAAAGATGGGCCGGGGGCATTATTTGGAAGCATTGGATTATATGCGCGAGCATACCGGATCGCCGCAGATAACTGTAGCCAGCGACAATGACTTTCGAAATCGGTTATTGCTCCGCTTTTATTGCCTCTTGCGTCCCGATTATGGAATAATTTACCTGCCGGCGGCCAGGGAGAAAGTTCAACCGTCCGAATGGTTTATTGTGCACACATGGCAGAAGAATTTCGCTATCCCTCCTTATCTTGTAGTCGATCATCATATAATTTATACCTTCAAGAAAGTTTTTCTCTATTGCGGGGAACTTTCCGGTTTTAATTGGTTGCTCTACCGTAGGAAACAGATCGGCCATGCAGTAAGATGATGAGCTGAGAAAGAATATATTGCCGGAGCCAGAGACCGCGAAATTTTGCCCGATCAGCGGAATAAAATAATGAGTTTACCTGCCGAAAAATGAAACCAACGTATTTTTCCGGTTGATATGCCTTGCATTGTTGTATTGTATTTGGCGAAATAACCGGTATAATCTTAATGTATCCCGGCTGATTTCGTGTTCGATAAATTTTTTTGAGTCTATCCTGTAGGACGTAAAAGTTCAGCAAAAAAGAGGAGGTTACCGATGGAGAAGGGATTGTTGGCGGTATGCGTTATGTTTTGTTCTTTCGGTTACGCGTTCGGCCAGGATGCCGCAAAAGATACGACGGTAGTTTTGCAAACCAACCAGGGTGATATCGAAATAAAACTTATGCCCGGCGTGGCGCCTAAGACATGCGAGAATTTTGTCGGTTTGGTTAAAAAGGGTTATTACAACGGCCTTATTTTTCATCGGGTAATCAAAGGTTTTATGATTCAGGGGGGCGATCCTACCGGAACCGGCAGCGGCGGCGAATCAGTCTGGGGCGGAAAATTTGGAGATGAATTCAATCCCGACGTTACCTTTGATCGAAAGGGGCTTCTAGCTATGGCTAATGCCGGCCCCAATACCAATGGGAGCCAGTTTTTTATTACCACTGCCGTTACCGATTGGTTGAACGGGAAGCATACGATTTTCGGCGAAGTTATTTCCGGTTATGATGTCGTGGAAAAAATTGAGAATACCGCTATCGCCGAAGGCGACCGGCCGGTTGAAGAGCAGAAGATAATCAAGGCCTACGTAAAATGAAGCTCCCTGCGGTAAGCCGCATGGTATCTAGAGCGAAATTGCTTCGAAGTTCTCCTTCGCTCTTCGAGCTTCGGAGGAATCTCGCCGAAGCCTGGCGAAGGCGGACCGAATGCCCATCCAACTTTGCTTCGTCCTTCGCTGCTTCGCAGCTTAGAGAAGCGTAGAAGAGCGCGGGGTATTCGTCGAAGAAGAATAAAAGTTGGGCGCCGGTTTGATGAAAGATGATTTTTGTTTGTTTTATTTCCGGGGTTGTTATATAATTATTGCTGAATAATCCCAGGAGTAATTTTAAGGTAGGAAATTTTCTTTTAGGATATCAGGTAATCGGGGTATCGGGATTTGAAGATTGGGAGATTGGGATACTGGGAATCGGGTTTGTTGCTGAATACCCTGATATACTGATATCCAAATCCCGATTTCCCAATATCCCAATTTACTTATAGGCCGGTGATAATCATGTCCCGATGGAATGACGAGACGCCAAATCCAAAAGGCAATAAATATCTTTGGGTATTTATCTATTTTGTTTTTTTTATGCTTCTTTCGGGTGTTGCCGCCGGCATATTGTTCTATGGCGATTATAAAGTAAAGTATGAATATTTTGCCGCGCAGCACGCAAAGATACAAAAGTCGATTTCCCAGACGGAAAATGATATCGAAAGCATAAAGAGTTTTCTGGAAAAGATAAATTCCGTGGTAGACAAACAAAATGCCGATTTAAAAAGAATAAAAGGTTTAAGCGATGAGGATTATCAGAAGTTTAGTTCCAACGTCGATAAGATAAAGAATAATGTTAAAAGGTGGCATGATTATTTCGTGGGAGCTTTGTTAAATTTGAATACCATCATCAAGAATCTCCAGGCTGATATCGAAGATATAAATAAAAAGAAGATTATGGTTTTGGAAACGGAGCTTTCTACTCTAAAAGAAGAAAAAATACCCGCGATCCAGAAATATATCGAAGAAGTCAAGGAAGAAAATGCTAAACGCGCGAAGAGTGTCGAAGAGGAAGATATCCAGGATCCCTCCGCGGTATTAAGAGAGCAGCGTCAAATCGGCCCGTCTAAAAAGAATCGTCTCGATTAACCCAAAAAAGTTGTTTTTAAAAGTTCCGCAGTTATTGCGAAGCGTTTTGGTAGATTTCATATTCGCAAAGCCGGCATTCAATCGGGCCGTTAAAAAAAATCATCTTGCGGCCTGCCTTCAAGCCGACTTTTTTAAGCAAGCTTAAGTTTCCGCTGAAGATATAACCGGTTGATCCGGCGCATTTTTGTTTTAAGAAGTCGCCTATTTCCTTGTATGTCAATTCTAGTTTTTTCGCTTCCTGCAGGCGTATCCCGTATCCGGGATTAAACATGATAATATTCTTATCGTTGGGTAGAGGAGTTTGCCGGTAATCGCCGACAACAAAATCGATATACTTTTCTACTCCCGCCAGCCTCGAGTTTATCCTTGCCGCTTCGATTGCCTCGGGGTTGATATCGCCGGCGATGATTTTTTTACCGATGGTTTTTTGTATTTTGCCCCGGGCTTCCTTCCTCAAGTTTTCCCATATTGCATCGTTGTAGCCTTTAAGGTGCATGAATCCGTAATTTTGCCGTGTCAACCCGGGAGCTTTGCCCAGCGCGATTAACCCCGCTTCGATTGCCAGTGTCCCACTGCCGCACATCGGGTTTATGAAGTTGGTATCCCCATGATAGTTCGCGGCCAGGACAACCGCCGCGGCCAGGGTTTCTTGCATCGGCGCGTCAAGAGGAATCCGGCGATACCCGCGTTTAGCCAGCGATTCGCCGGAAGTATCGATATATACAGAACAACTATTGTATTTCCAGTATAAAAAAATGACTGTTTTGTCGGTCAGCGGCCCTGAGTCGGGCCGTTTCCCTTCGGCTTTATAAATACGGTCAACAATCGCGTCTTTGCATTTCAGGTTGGCGAATTGCCAATTTTTGATTGTGGGGTTGTCAACGCTTGACGCAACGCTCACATAACCTGATTTATCAATTATTTCTTCCCACGCTATTTCGTAAATTTCTTTATAAAGCTGTTCGGGATTTTCGCAGGTAAAGTCTTTTAACCGATACAATACATGATGCCCGGTGCGTAGATGTAGATTAAGGCGGAGCGTGTCGGTTATCGAACCGGATACGCTCACCCCGGCAATACTTTCCTGGGGGCCGGCGAAGCCGAGGTCTTTTATTTCTTGCGCCAGGCATGGCGCGATACCTTTGGGGCAGGTTACCAGTATTTTTGATGTTTTCATTTTCGTTGGCGGTTATAAAAATTGTGATAGAATAGCAAATATCGGTAATAACAAAAGTTTATTTTGATATTACCATAATCCTTAGTTTTTTAATAGAAAAATTATTAAAAAAAGAAAAACCTATTCTTACCACCAAGACACTAAGTACATAAAGAAAAAATACAATCTTTAATTTTCTTAGTGCTCTTTGTGCCTTAGTGGTTAAATCTTTATGGTTTTATAAGAAAAAGACGGAACCAGTTTTTATCGTCAAGACACTAAGAGGAAATATATTTTTCTTAATCTTTTTTGTTTTTTTAATATCTTGAAGGTTAAGAATCTTTGTGGTTTTGGATTTTTGGTTTTCGTGTTCTTGGTGCCTTGGTGGTAAAATCTTTATGGTTTTGTTTTTTATATTTTTACAAGGAGGGGTGGATTATGGGTAAATCAATCAAGGGAACGCAGACGGAGAAAAATTTATTAAAAGCTTTCGCGGGAGAGTCGCAGGCGCGTAACCGGTACACCTATTTTGCCAGCGCCGCTGGAAAAGAGGGCTATCAACAAATCGCCAATATATTTCTGGAAACCGCTGAAAATGAAAAAGAACATGCTAAGCTATTTTTTAAATATTTGGAAGGCGGCGAGGTGGAAATAAACGCCGCTTACCCTGCCGGGATTATCGGTAATACGCAAGCTAATCTTGAAGCCGCCGCGGCCGGCGAAAAACTCGAATGGACTGCTCTCTACGCGGATTTTGCTAAAGCTGCCAAAGCTGAGGGTTTTTCCGAAGTCGCCAATACTTTTGACCAGATCGCCAAGGTAGAAAGATTCCATGAATCAAGGTATCGAAAACTTGTGGATGACATTGCCAAGAACGAAGTATTTAAGAAGAAAACCGCGGTAAAGTGGCACTGTATCAATTGCGGTTATGTGTTTGAAGGGAAAGAGGCTCCCGCGGAATGCCCGGCATGCAAACATCCTACAGCATATTATGAGGTGTTGGCGGAGAATTGGTGACCGAAAATAAAATAAATATTGTAGGGGCGGGGTCTCCCCGCCCGAATAAATTATCGGGCGCGGGAACCGCGCCCCTACGGTAATTTTAACGATACCAAATTCTAAAGGGAGATTGTAGTGGCGGATACCCTGACCTATAAAATCTTACGCAAGCACTTAGTTTCCGGCGAACTTGTCGCCGGCGGTGAAATCGGTATAAAAATCGACCAGACTTTGACTCAAGATGCCACGGGAACTATGGCTTATCTACAGCTTGAGGCGATGGGGATAAAAAAGGTCAAAACCGAGCTATCCGTCAGCTATGTTGACCATAATACCTTGCAGGAAGGTTTTGAAAATGCCGATGACCACCGGTATCTGCAGAGCGTTGCCGCTAAATACGGCATCCTTTTTTCCCGGCCGGGCAATGGGATATGTCATCAGGTCCATCTGGAAAGGTTTGCCAAACCGGGGAAAACTTTATTGGGCAGCGACAGCCATACGCCTACTTGCGGCGGTATGGGGATGCTGGCGATGGGCGCCGGCGGCCTTGATGTGGCCGTAGCCATGGGGGGTGGCCCTTTTTATTTACTTACCCCCAGGGTGATAAAGGTAGAATTGTTCGGTAAATTATGTAACTGGGTAACCGCTAAAGACGTAATCCTGTATGTTTTGAGCCTGGTTTCTACGAAAGGAAATGTCAATAAAGTTTTAGAGTATTGCGGCGAAGGGTTAAAGGGCTTATCGGTGCCGGAACGCGCGACAATCGCGAATATGGGCGCGGAAACCGGCGTGACCGCCAGTATTTTTCCTTCCGATGAAATTACCTGGCAATTTTTATCGGCGCAATCGCGCAGCCAGGATTGGGCGGAGTTTAAGGCGGATAGCGACGCGAAATATGACGAAGAGATCATGCTTAACCTTTCTAAAATCGTCCCCATGGCGGCGGCGCCGCATTCGCCGGGCAACGTAGTCACCGTCAAGGAAATAGCTGGTTTAAAGGTCAACCAGGTTGCCATCGGAAGCTGTACCAACTCATCTTTACGCGATTTAATGGTGGTGGGGAAAATCCTTGCCGATAAAAAAGTCCATCCGGATGTGTCCTTAATCGTGGCGCCGGGCTCAAGGCAGGTCTTTTCGATGATCGCTAAAAACGGCGTCCTCGCCGAGATGATTGACGCGGGAGCGCGGATTATGGAATCGTCCTGCGGTTTCTGCATCGGCAACGGCCAGTCGCCGGTTACCGGCGCCGTGTCGGTGCGCACCGGCAACAGAAATTTCGAAGGCCGCAGCGGCACAGCCGGCGCGAAAGTCTATTTAGTCTCTCCGGAAACCGCGGCGCTATGCGCGTTAAGGGGAGAGTTTATCGATCCTCTTGCTCTGGACGAGAATGATTATCCGCAGATTACCCTTCCCGAAAGATTTGATATCGATGACGGCATGATTTTGAAGCCGGCCGCCGATCCCCATGCCGTGGACATCATGCGCGGCCCTAATATCGGGGAACCGCCGTCTAATGAGCCTCTGCCGCCTGAAGTTAAGGGTGTTGTTCTCATAAAGCTTGCCGATAAGATTACTACCGACCATATTATGCCCGCGGGCCACCGGCTTAAATACCGTTCCAACATAAAAAAGTATTCGGAATTTGTTTTTGAAGGAATCGACCCGGATTTCGCTCGTAACGCCCTGGCGATAAGAGAGCAGAAAAAAGCGGTGTTCATTCTTGCTGGGGCAAGCTATGGCCAGGGTTCCAGCCGGGAGCATGCCGCGATTTGCCCGATGTATTTAGGGGTAAAGGCAGTTCTGGCTAAAAGCTTCGAGCGGATTCATAGCGCCAACCTGGTTAATTTCGGGATATTGCCGCTGGTATTTGTCAATGAAGCGGATTACGAAAGAATCGATAAGGGTGATGAAATAGAAATGAGCGGGATTTTAGAACGGCTGGAGCGTAACGAGCACGTGGTAATTTTTAATAAAACCAGGAATATAAAAATAAATATGGCGTATTTTTTAACCGACCGGCAGAAAAAAATACTTAAGGCAGGAGGCCTGCTGAATTATACGAAGCAGCAAAGTGCATAGCAGATGATCGATTGTCTGTGAATAAAGGAGAGCGATATGCTTGATTTCAGTAAGTTCGGCGATATGGCTAAAATAGCGCAGGAAGCGCGCCAGCTTCAGGAGAGACAGGAACACATGCAAAAGGAACAGCTGGATTTGTTAAAAAAAATGTCCGGCCAGCTGGATACGGTTATTGCTTTGTTGAAAGAGTGAGTAATCCAGGAGTATGGGGGTTTCCTTTTAGGATATCAGGGTATCAGGATATCGGGATTTGGGGATTGAGAAATTGGGATATTGGGAAAACCGATAACCAAATATCCCGATACCCTAATTTCCAAATCCTAATTATCCAATATCCCAATTTCTTTAATTCGATATGACAAACGAACATAAAAAAATAGAAAAACTTTTGGAAGAAATTGACGCGCTTGGCCAAAAAGTTATCCGGTTGGAGAAGGAAAATAAAGCTTTGGCGGCGCTAAAGGGAGAAAAAAAAGACGCGGAATCTGCCTTGCGTAAGAGCGAAGCTCAATACCGGGAGCTTATTCAAACCGTGCCCGATATCATCTATGAGGTTGATAAAGAAGGCAAATTTACTTTTGTCAGCGATGCGGCCGGGCAATTAGGCTATGAACCGCGAGAGCTGATGGGAAGAAATTTCAAAGATTTACTGCACCGTGATGATTATGAAAAGGTCAGCCGCGAAATTATTCTTACTGAGCATAAAGGTAAAATAACCGGCGATGCCGGTTCGCCTAAGCTTTTTGACGAAAGACGCACGAGTTTGCGTATGACCAAATGCCTGGAAGCGCGGGTAGTGCTGAAAAACAAAGAGGCAGAGTCGCAGGATTATTGTTATTGCGAAATATATTCCTGGGGCCGTTGGAGCGCGGACGTCCACAGTAAAAATAAAGAATTTTTGGGCAGCACCGGGATAATCAGGGATATCACCGAGCGAAAAAAATCCCAGGAGATTTTAGAGTATCGGCTTGAATTCGAAAGGATGATCTCTACCCTATCCACTCATTTTATAAGTTTGTCTTCGACGGAGATCGACGGCGCGATTAATCATGGCTTGCAGGCGATTGGAGAATTCGCTTGCGCCAGTCGCGGCTACGCTATGCTTTTGAATTATGATGCCGGGATGAAGATCGGCGAGGTTTATGAATGGCGCGCCGACGATGATGATTCGCCGGCCGATTGTTTAAAGAATTTTCCCATCAGCGACCTTAAATGGTTTTTGGAAAAAATAAAAAATTTTGAAACAATATATATACCGTCTTTAGAACAAATGCCTCCGGAAGCGGCGCGGGAAAAAGCCGAATTCGCTTTGCGCAAAGCCGAATCATTCGTGAACGTGCCGATGTTTTATTCCGGAGTATTGGTCGGGGTGCTTGGTTTTGATTATGTCGAACCGAACGCTTGCCGTTCGGACACGGCGGTTCTATTGAAGATAGCGGCGGAGATATTTTCCAGCGCGATCGAGCGCAAGAACCGGGAGGAAGCTCTGCGCTCCAGTGAAGGGCGTTTCCGGGAACTGGCGGATTTAATGCCCGAGACGATTTTTGAAATTGACCTGGAAGGGAATATCTTTTTTTTAAACCGTAACGCTTTCCAGACTTTTAACTATACAATCGACGACCTATACAAGGGGATAAATATTTTGCAAATTATTTCGCCCGACGATTGTTCCCGGTTTAAGCAAGATATGAAGAAGGTAATTGACGGGGAAGACACCGGTTTTCGGGAGTATCGGGCGATAAGCCAACCGGACAGGACTATTCCGGTCATCATCCATTTCAGCGTTATCGTCCGTTCGGGAAAAATTTACGGTTTGCGCGGTTTCATTTTAGATATTACCGAGCGTAAGAAATCGGAAGATGCCCTGGCGGCGGAAAAGGAGCGTCTTTCCGTGACTTTGCGTTCGTTGGAAGAAGCGGTGGTAGCGGTTGATGTCGATTCGAGAATCGTTTTGATGAACAAATCCGCGGTAGAGCTTTCGGGATATCCTCTGGATAAGGCCCTGGGCAATAAACTCAAAGACATTTTCGCTATCCGCGGCGTCGACGATCCATCTCCCTGGGATGAGATTGTAAAGCATACCTTAAAGGAAGGCAATTCTTTCGGCCCTTTCGATTACCCTTGCGCGATCGGGGAAACCGATACAAAAAAAATCATTTCTTTCAGCAGTGTGCCGATACGCGAGAAAGAAAGCAAGATTATCGGCGCGGTTATCGTGCTGCGCGATATAACCGATAAGCGTAAGATGGAAGCGGAGGTCCTGCGGACTCAGAAAATAGAATCGATAGGGATTCTCGCCGGCGGGATTGCTCATGATTTTAACAATATTTTAACGGCAATAACCAGTAATATCACTCTTGCCCGGATGTTGATCAAGGAGGATAGCGAAGCTTACGCGGATTTGCTGGAAGCGGAAAAGGCAGCATTCCGGGCAAAAAACTTAACGCAGCAGTTGTTGACATTTTCTAAGGGCGGTTTGCCGGTCAAGACAACCGCTTTGATAACGGAGTTATTGAAAGATTCGGTTGAATTTACCTTGAGAGGTTCGAACGTCCGCTGTGAATTTTGTCTCGCCGGCGACGCTTGTCCGATTGACGTCGATGTAGGGCAATTCAGCCAGGTTGTCAACAATTTAGTCATCAACGCTCAGGAAGCTATGCCCGGAGGCGGCACCATAAAAGTAGAAGCCGCTAATGTGATTGTCGGGGAGCAGGATAAACTGCCGATCAGCCCGGGAAAATATGTAAGGATCACGGTCAAGGATAATGGTATAGGCGTACCGAAAGAGTATCTGCAAAAAATTTTCGACCCCTATTTTACGACTAAACAAAGGGGGAGCGGCTTGGGCCTTTCGATTGTGTATTCCATAATCAGGCGGCATAATGGTTATATCAGCGTCGATTCTGAACCCGGTAAGGGCACGACATTCTATCTGTATTTTCTTGCTTCGCATAAAACAGCGGAGGCGGGCAGTAAAAAAGAAGCAAAAACGCTTGCCGGAACCGGTAAGATTCTTTTCATGGATGACGACGAGATGGTGAGAAGCGCTATTGGCCGGGCGATAAAACAGTTGGGTTATGAAATTGAACTTGCCGCTGACGGTAAACAGGCGATTGAGTTATATAAAAAAGCCAAAGAAGAGGGTAAGCCCTTCAGTGCGGTGATCATGGATTTAACGATACCCGGCGGTATGGGCGGTAAGGAAACTATCAGCGAGTTGAAAGTCTATGATGTTCAGGTCAAGGCTATTGTTTCCAGCGGTTATTCCAATGATCCGGTGATGGCGAATTTTAAAGATTATGGGTTCAGCGGCGTGGTGATCAAGCCCTACCGGATGGATGAATTGAGCCAGGTTTTGCGCAGCGTTATCGAAGAAGGAAAAACAGTTTGACAATCGATAAAATATTCATATAATTACATTATTGTAATAAATCTACCATACGGCAAGCCCCCTAACAGATTCATCGGCAAATCCGCCTGCGTCGGATTTGTGAGGACTTAAAGCAAACCAGGCAATTTCCGCCAAGTCGTAGATAATCCTACAGCGGGAAGCATAATGATTTATTTTTTTTGCGCAGCAAAAAATAAATTAAAGCAGGTGAGGCAATGGGTTTATTTTCGTATACGCCAAACAAGCTGAGTTTAGGTATTTATTTAAAGTCTCCCTAACCCGGCGGTTTCGTATCGGAATATTTACTTAATAGGTTTTAGAGACGTTTGAGGCGCGGGAGTAAAATAAAATAATGACCGGGTGGCAGTTTTGAATCTGCCGCAAAAATCAGTGGAGAATGCCATGAAGAGAATGTATGTTTTGTTAATCGCTTTATTTGTTTTATGCGGTTGCCGTGAAGCAAAAAAAGAAACAAAGACTTCCCTTGAGCCGACCGAAATTTCCAATATTTCAGAAGAGTTGGTCACTGAAGAATCCACAACGCCGATGAATGTTACGCCGGTGAATAAAGCGCAAGGATCGACGGCCGCGCAGAATCTTGCTTCCCAAACGGTTGTGCCGGCTAAGGAAATTGCGTCGGCGGCAAAGGTGACGGAAAAGATTACGGAGAAGCAAAGCGGCCCCTCGGGTAAGGATATACAGCAGGCGTTAAAAAATGCCGGTATTTATTCGGGTAAGGTCGACGGCGTTATCGGCGGCAGGACAAAGAAAGCAATAGAAGATTTCCAAATGAAAAATAAACTTAAAGCCGACGGGAAGGTTGGCACTAAGACTTGGAGCAAACTATCGGGGTACCTTACTGAATCCGGGCAATCAGCAAGCCAGGATGCTCCTGCGAGCTCAGCTAAAGCGGAATAACTAACTTATAGATTGAGCAATATTAAGAATTAAAATTTTAAGAAGGGCGGATTCAGGATGTCCGCCCTTCTTCATTAATGAGACTTAGATTTTCTCCCCGCCGTAGGCGGGACTCCGCTTGCACTACGCAAGCTCGAAGAGCGCAGAGAAAATCTGTAGTCGAATTACCCAGCACTAATTTTGCTACGGCAAAATTAGTGCTGGGTTCGAGACTTCGCCAAACCGGAATAACCGTTCTTGCGTTTGGGGGAGAGTCGCTTATTTTTTGTGAAGCAAAAAATATGCTCAAAGATTTTTTATTAGCTTTTATTCCTATCTTTGTTGCGGTTGACGCGATCGGTGTTTTGCCGATTTTTATCTCGCTGACTTCCGGTTTGACTAAGGCTGACAAGAAAGGAATTATTTTACAGTCAATGTTCACCGCTCTCTGCCTGGCGGCCGGTTTTGTATTCTTGGGCAACGCTGTTTTTAAATTCTTAGGTATTACCGTCGGTGATTTCATGGTCGCCGGCGGCGCGATACTTTTTTGCATCGCCATAAATGATATTGTTTTAGCCGGTAAAAGGCGCCGGATATCCAGTAAAGAATTAGGCGCGGTGCCCCTGGGGACGCCGTTGATTGTCGGCCCCGCGGTTTTGACTACTTCTTTATTAATTATCGGCGAATATGGTATTTTTGCGACATTTCTCTCCATCTTTGTCAATGTGATTATCGCCGGTTTTATCTTTTCTCTTTCCGATATTTTAATAAAACGCCTCGGTAACAACGGCGCGAAAGCTCTTTCCAAAGTGACGAGTTTGCTTTTGGCGGCAATCGCGGTCATGATGGTGAGAAAAGGGATAGTGAATATCTTTAAGCTTTATTAAAACGACAAGGTTAAGGCTAGGGCTAGGAAGCCGGTAAAAAATAGGCTAGGGTTAAGGTTATGAAGCCGGTTTGGGCTAAGGCAAGGGTAAAGGCTTAAAATAATTTCTTTAAGCCTTTACCTTGGCCATAACCTATACCGGCATCTTTACCGTTGCCCTAACCGTTTTTAAATTTATTAACAGGGAGGTACAAAATGAGATTTAGAATATTTTTAATTTTATTGCTGGTTATAAGTTTTACCGGCTGCGCCACGGGTAATAAAAATCAGGAAGTGCCGGAAGCGGCGCAGCTTAACGTCCGGATAGGAGATTTAGAGGGACAGCTTAAACAAAAAGATGAAGAAATAAAAATGCTGGAGGAGCAGGCGCAGAAAGATTCAGGGATCGAGGAAGATAAATCCGGTAAGGCAATGAAAGCTACCCCTAAAAGGATCCAACAGGCGCTTAAGAATGCTAAGTTTTACAGCGGCGCCGCTGACGGTAAAATCGGTAAAAGAACCCGCGACGCTATCAAGGCATTTCAGAGAGCCAACGGCCTTAAGGCGGACGGCGTGGTCGGCGGCCAGACTTGGGTTAAGTTACGCAGATATTTAGACGGTGGTAATTAACTAGTAAAAAATGAATATATTCCACGCGTTTATTTTAGGCATTGTGGAAGGTGTTTCGGAATTCCTGCCGATATCGTCAACGGGGCACCTTATCCTGGCATCGCGGGTTCTGGGTATTCTCCAGACGGAATTTGTCAAGACTTTTGAGATTGCCATCCAGCTGGGCGCGATTATTTCCGTTATCGTATTATACGGAAAGAGGTTTTTAGTAAACTCCGAAGCGCTCAAAAGGATTTTTGCCGCCTTTCTTCCTACCGCGGTTATCGGGTTTATCCTTTACAAAATCGTAAAAAAAATTTTCTTGGGCAATAGCCATATCGTTATTGGAAGCCTTTTCTTCGGTGGGTTATTTTTGATTTTATTTGAATTGTTCTATCGCAAAAAAGAAGGCGCGGTAAGCGCGATAGCCTCGATTTCTTATAAACAGGCTGTTCTTATCGGTGTATTTCAAGCCATCGCGGTTATCCCGGGCGTTTCCCGGTCGGCGGCGACGATTATTGGCGGTTTGATTTTAGGCTTGCGAAGAGATGTTATCGTAGAATTTTCGTTTTTACTGGCAGTTCCCACCATGCTTGCGGCAACCTTGTGGGATTTATATAAAACCGGAAATACCTTCACGCAAAGTCAATTTGCCCTTTTGGGGGTAGGTTTCATTACTTCCTTCTTTGTTGCTATTTTAGCGATTAAGTTTTTGATAAATTTTATAAAAAAGCACAGTTTTATATCATTCGGCATATACCGTGTTTTAATCGCTTTATTATTTTGGTTTGTTCGATAGGGTTTAAGGTATTGCCGGCGAATATTTCTCTTGGCCTTATCCGGTAAAAATTTTGGAAATCTTTTCTTGCGGTTCGTAAAAAGTTTGGTATAATTTGTTTTCACTGACTGAATTATCAGTATTTATTTTTATATGGTTATCGGATATCTGTTTTTATCCCGACTCATATACCGTCTGAAAATTCTCACGCCCTTTGGGCAGGATAATTTTCAGACATTCGTCGGGACTCACTAATACGTAAATTAAGGTGTTCCACGTGCCGCGGTAGCTCAGCTGGTAGAGCAATGGACTGAAAATCCATGTGTCGGCGGTTCAATCCCGTCCTGCGGCATGTTTATTTTTGTTTTTAAGGTTTTCTTTGTCATCGTAGCCGGATGGGTTATTTGGTAACAACACCGATTGGATGTAATACGGCTGCTTCGCAGCGCTTGCCGGATTACGGCAAGATTACATGCAATCCCGTCCCGCGGCATGTTAATGAAACTTAGCTTTTTCGAGCGTAAAACGCGAAGAAAAAGCTTTAGTTGAATTAACCCCGCGAGTGTCTCAAAAATATCGAAGAAATTTTTGAGACAGTTTACGAGCAGGGGTAAATTCGCTAGATAAATTTTGAACAAAGGTGTTTCGCTTACGGCATGTTTGTTCTTATCTGTAAGATTTTTTGGGGAATGCCGATAAATAATAATTAGTTTTATTGCCGCGACATGTTGTTTTTTTCTGTGTAAAAAATTCCTGCCGTCAAGCAGGAAGATCATCGGTTTCGCGGATAAAAGAAAGAAGTGATATAATGAAGAAGTTCTTGCTTCTTATTTTTCTTTTTATCCTGCCCGTTTCCAGCGCCTACCCGCTTTTTACCCCGGTTCAGGGGATCGAGGATACCTATATAAAACGAGTGGTAAAATCGCCCCTGCAGAATTATTTGCTCTACGCTTCTTCCCGCAACAATCTTTTTAAAAGCAGCGATTCCGGCCTGACGTTTACTAATATTTTTTCGATCACCGACGATGAGATCAACCATATCTTTTTTGACGATAAGCTCGCCGATATTGTGTATGTGGTTTCCAACCGGCGGATTTACCAGACGGTAAACGGCCAGGTCCAGAAACTGTTTTCCTGTCCCGACGAAACCGTAGTTTTATCCGCGGCAAAATGGAAGGGCAAGATGTATGCCGGCACGGCGAACGGCCTGTATTCTGCCGACTGCGATATCCTTAATTGGCAAAAATTATCTTTTCTCAGCGCCGACGCGAGCGTGTATTTTATTGAAGCTTCTCCCGACATCCTTTACCTGGCGACCAGCATGGGGGTTTACGCGCTTAGCGAAAAACAGGAGGCAAAAAGGATTTTTGTCAGCCGGGATAGCGTTGAGGAAGACCGGGGTTTGATCCCTCAGGTTATAAAAGCGGATAACCGGGATAGTAATAAAATATGGCTGGGGACCAACAAGGGTTTATTTGTTTCTCCCGACAAAGGCGCCAGTTGGAATAAATTGTATACTCCGGGGCTGAACGGCCTGTCGATAAATTGCATCGCACAAAATCTTCAGGGCGAAAATATTTTATATTTAGGGACGGCCAAGGGGATTGTGCGCTATAATATAAAGAATGACGCGCCGATGCAGCTTTTTGAGGGTTTGCCGGTCCTTAACGTATTCTGGATAGACTTTACGGCATCCGGCCAGATGTACGCGGCTACTGATAAGGGGTTGTTTAACGATAATTACTGCGACCCTCTGGGAACCGGCAAGGATCTGCGCGATATTTTAGCTAACGAGCCGGATATCACCGATATCCAGCAGGCGGCGGTCAGGTATAATGACGCCCAGCCGGAAAAAATACTAAAATGGCGCCGCGAATTAAAGGTTAAAGCGTTATTCCCCTCGGTAAATTTAAATTACGCTAAAAGCATTTACGGTACTGCCGGTACCAATAGCTATGACGGCAAAAGTTATGTCGGCCCAAGGGATTGGAACGTCGGTTTCAGCTGGGATATCGGCGAGCTGGTTTGGAACTCGCACCAGGACGACGTAGATACGCGCAGCCGCCTTAATACCCAGCTGCGATTGGATATACTGGATGAGATAAACAGGATTTATTTTGAGCGTTTAAGGCTAAAGAAAGAGATCGGCGATTTGCATTTGCCGGAAAATGAATCGTTCCAGAAGGGGCTGCGTTTAAAAGAGCTTACGGCGATGCTTGACGGCTATACCGGCGGATTTTTCTCGAAACGGTCAAGAGAACTGAGCTCGGCCAAAGTCGGAGATTAACCCGAATATAATAATAAAACCATAGAAATTTAACCACTAAGGCATCAAAAAAAATTCAAAACCATGAAGCTTCACCACCAAGACACAAAGGTCACAAAGAAAAGATAATTTATTTATATTCTTGGTGCCTTGGTGGTAAATATTTTGGTTTTAGAGTTTTGGTGTCTTTGTGGTAAGTTTTAGGTTTTTATTTATATTAAACTACTTAAATGATAAATAAACCGATAGTATTAATAATGTGCGGCGGACGGTCGCTGCGGCTCTGGCCGCTGAGCGAATACAAGAGCAAAAATTTTATCGATATCTTCGGTTTCTCGCCGCTGGAGCTCACCATAAAGAGGTTTTTGAAAATAACCCCGCGCCAAAACATTTTTTTGGTCGCCAATTTTAACGAAAAAAAGTCTCTTTCCCAAATAAAACTGATCAATAAGGAAAACATTTTTTTTGAGCCGGAGAGTAAAAATACCGCGGCGGCAATTTTGTTGTCGGTTTTTAAACTGCGGCAGCGTTTTGGCGAAAACAGAACCATGATTGTCTCTCCGGTAGATCATTTGATAAAAGGCAAGGGGTTCGGCCGGGCCATGGAGAAATCATTCCGGGCGGCGGAACAGGGATTTATCTGCACGCTGGGGATCGCGCCGGATAAGCCGACGCCGAATTTCGGCTACATCCAGTTGGGTAAAAAAGAAGGCGAAGGGCTTTTCCGGGTCAAACGATTTATCGAGAAACCTTCCCTGGCGGAAGCCGTGAAACTGATAAAAAAAGGGGATACCTTTTTTAACAGCGGGATGTTTATCGCTACCTTAAAGAGTTTTAACCGGGAATTTAAAGAGTATTACCCGTTTTATCTTGAATTCTTCCGGGTTTTCAACTGCAGTCGCGCCGGCGATAACGAAATCGGCAGGTTATACAAGGGTATCGCTGACGTTCCTTTTGATAAAGCGGTAATGGAAAAAACTAAGCTTGCCTGTGTGGTAAAAGATTCTTTTTATTGGAAAGATTTCGGCAGTTGGCAGGCGGTAGCCGAAGTTTTGCCGAAAGACGCCCGGCGTAACGTCCGCAAGGGTGATGTCTTCTGTTGCGACAGCAGCGATAATTTTATCCATTTAGATGACCCGAAGAAAAAGGTTTTAGCGTTGGGGATAAAAGATATTTTTTATATCGAAGCTAAGGATTATGTGCTTTTGGCCAATCGCGAATATATCGACAACATTAAGGCTGCGCTCAGGGAATTTAAATCCAACCGGAAAAGATAATAGCAAACCTTAAAGATTTACCACCAAGGCACGAAGGCACCAAGGAAATCTCACCACAAAGAAAACAAAAAATTTCACCACAGAGAACGCAGGGGGCACAGAGAAAAGCAAAGGAAGATGACGGTGGGGGAATAGATATTGTGTCGCTGGAACCTCGATGATCTAACCTTGCAAAATTATACCAAATATGGTATATTATGAGTGAAGATAAGGTATTGAAAAAAGTTAATTTTGTAGGCTCTTCTTTAGATGATTTACGTGATTTTCCCGAAGAAGTCCGGCAGGATATCGGCTATGCCTTGTTCCAGGTTCAAAAAGGCGAGAGGCCTTTATCGGCTAAACCGCTTAAGGGTTTTGGCGGTGCGGCGGTTTTAGAAATAATCGAAGATTTTTCCAGTGATACATACAGGGCAGTTTATACAGTCAGGTTCAAGAATGTTGTCTATGTTCTGCATTGTTTTCAGAAGAAATCAAAACATGGTATTAAAACGCCGCAGCAGGACATTGAGTTAATAAAGCAACGCTTATACGTGGCGCAGGAAGATTATAAAGCAAATTATTCGCGGGAGTAACGATATGAAAAACAAAGAAAAAATACATAGCGTGAGCGATAATATCTTTAAAGATATCGGCTTGGTCCATCCGGATAGGATGTTGGCCCGCGCTGAAATCATGTTAAAAATTGCAGAAATCATCAAGGCGCGCGGCCTTACGCAAAAAGAAGCATCTAAGATATTGGGCCTTCCGCAGTCGAAAGTATCCTGTCTTTTAAGCGGCAAGCTGAGTATGTTTTCATTGGATCATCTTTTCCAGCTGTTGAATATGCTGGATGAGGACGTGGAAATAATAATCAAACCTAAAACCAGAAAAGAGAAGTTTGCCGCAACCCACGTAATGCTTGCACCGGCGTTATAAAAACTCACCGCAGAGCGCACGGAGTCCACAGGGAAAGCAAACCCCAACCAAAAAACCAAGAAATTTTAACCACTGATTGCACCAAGTTAACAAGACGTTCTATTGAACTGTCGGTATCGTAATAAGTTACAAATCAAATATTTCACCACGCACAACTTTTATTTTCAATATTATTTTGTATTTATCTGTGACAATCTGAGTAATCTGTGGACACATTTTTAAGTTTTTTTTGCGCCCCTTGCCACTTTGCGGGAAACATTCTTTGTGGTTAAATAAAAAAGCCCGTCTATTTCTAGACGGGCTTTTGTTTTTCGTTGATATTCTTGCTTTGCGGTGACCTACATATATCTCTCAGGTATTCCTTCTACTTTGCTGAACTCCGGCTTGACGCTTCCCGGTTTCCTGCCGAAACATACTCCCATATTTTCGAAATACGCCACCTGGTTTAAATCGACGTGACGCTGTTTGATTGCTTCAGCGGTAGCCATATAGCGGATTTTGTTGCCGTTGATCCCGGCTACGGTTACGCCGGTGATGTCGTTGACAAGCAACAGCACGGCTGCCGCGCCGGCTTCTTTACCGAAGTTAACGTCGTAAGCGCTGGATCGGCCGCAGCGGACAAGATGCCCGGGGACAGCCGAACGGATTTCCGGTATTTCGTTAATGCCGGGGACGTAGGTTTTGGTGCGTTTCATGAATTCTTTGATTTCCGGGTCTTTTTTGAAACGTGCGGTCAGCTGGTCGCAGGTATATTTTCCCGCGCCGGCAAGTTTTTTGTGGCCAAACGCGTCGATACCTGCGGATTCATCGACGATTTCTGAGCCGTCGAGATTTCTCAAGCCTTCGGCTACGACGATGATATAAGTTCCGGCATAGACGTCGCTTCCTTCGATGCGGCGCATTAAAACCTTTTTACAGTGTTCGTAAACAATATTAAAATCGGTAGGTACTTCCGGGATCAATATCGCGTCGGTATCGGCGGCAATTCCGCCGCGAAAGGCGGTGTGCCCGGCATTGCGGCCGAATACTTCCATGACAATCACCCGGTTATGGGTGACGCCGGTGGTTTTTAAATCTTCGGCGAATTGGGCGATACGGTTGATTGTGGAATCGCCGCCGACCGAGTAAGTCTGCAAATCCAAATCCATCGTTTTCGGCGCGTGGACGCATTTGATACCCTGCCCGGATAGGTCGACCATCACGCTTCCCGAATCGTCGCCGCCGGAAATAACCAGGCCGTCGATATTGAATTTCTTTAATCCCGCCTTGATGCGTTCGTATTTTTTGTCGTCGTCTATTTTTTTAATTTTAACCCGGGAGTGTCCCGCTTCCGAGCCGGCAAAGTTGGCGTCGAAAGCGTCAAGCCTTGATTCGGTGAGCTCGGTTAATTTGTCGAAATCGATAAGGTTATAAAGCCCGGCGTAGCCATTGGGGATTATATAGCATTTAATCCCCTGGGCTATGCTCATAAAGCCCGCGCCCTTAACCACACCGTTTAAACCGCCGCAATCGCCGCCGCTGGTTATGATACCGATGGTTTTCATGGTCGTCTCCTTTTCGTAAATTATTGTAGGGGACGGACATGTCCGTCCCGCTAATCCGTCATTTTTTATTTTACTGAATATTTTTGATTACATAGATTATCATAACTGTTAAAAAAAATCAATTACGTTTTTCCATTGACAATAGGGTAAAACTTATATAATATAAAACAAATTCGCGGTTTATAATGTTTTTACTCACGCGCGCGCCGCGGCGGTTAATGGATAATAAAGGAGGTAAGATTATGGAAGAGCAGAATGAAAACGCGGGGGCTAAAGAGCAAGGCAACAAGCCCCAGGATAATAAGGAATTGGATACGAAAGTGTATATCAAAATAGGCGTAGGGTTGGTGCTGGTCATTCTGGGAGCCTGGGCGATTTTAGGATGGTGGCATGATTTGATGACTTTGGTAAAGGGTTCGGTCGGTTTGTTTTTTATTCTTGCCGGCGCGGTCACTATTGCCATCGCTAAGGAATAATTATTTTTGCACAGCAAAAATAATTATTCCTCTAATCGGAGAAATGCCTGTCTGTCGGCAGGCAGGCGAGACGTATTTTCCCGGTCATTTTTAATCCAAAATACGAATACAACTTAAGGAATACTGAAGGCAGGCAAGGCTTAAGCGTCTGCTTTTTTATTTTCTGCGCAAGCCGAAAATAAAAAGCGGATAAAATATGGTCGGAGCGCAGATTTTATTATGAGACTAGGCTTGGCATTAAGCGGCGGCGGGGCAAGGGGTTTTTTTCACCTGGGAGTATTGAAGGCTCTCGAAAAATTAAAAGTGAAAATAGACGTTATCGCCGGTACTTCCGTCGGTTCGCTCATCGGCGGCTGTTACGCTCTTTACGCCGACGCTTCGGCAGCGGAAGAGCGGCTTTTTGAAGTTTTCGACAAATACAGCCAGGATATAACGGCGTTACGAAATTATGCTTCTTCTTCGGCAATCGATGAAACGAATGTATTTTTCGAGAACTCATTTAATTTTTTGAAAGAATTTTTTTTGTGGAATTTGCATATCATCCGGCCATATCTTATTGACCCCAAACCGTTTTTAAAGATTTTCAAGCATATTTTCCGGGAGAAATGTTTTAGTGATTGCAAGATTCCTTTCTGCGCCACCAGCGTCGACCTCATCAAGGGCGAGCTCGTTTTATTTGATGACGGTTTGATCTATAAGGGAATTATCGCCTCCTGCGCGCTTCCCGGTTTATTTCCTCCTTTTCGCATGGGTGAGAAACTATTGGTCGACGGCGGCGTGCTGATGCCGATGCCGGTGATGGCGATAAAGGAAAAAAATACTTTTGTCATCGGCGTTAATTTAGAAAGGCTTGAGCAGACTAAGCCTCAAATCAAGAACGCGATGGATATACTTTTTACTTCAGACAAAATTCGCTACAAGCGCTTATTGCAATATAATATCGACGAAGCGGATTTTCTCCTTTACCCTTCCCTGGAGGATTTTCAATGGCTTGATTTTGATAAGATAAGAGAATTGGTAAAACTGGGCGAAGAGTTTACTTTAGAACATGGGGACCAGTTATTGAAAGAAATAAGAGGCGAAAGAGTTAAAAACTTTTTCTACCGGAAAATACCGTTTCTTTCTAAAGACGCCAAGAATGAAGACAGGGGCGATGAACCTTCTCCGCAAGCGGGAGGCGAATAAACCCGTAAAAATTTACCACTAAGACACCGAAATGCTAAAACCAAAAGATTTACCACCAAGGCACTAAGACACTAATAAAAATAAGAATTGTATTTTTTGTGCCCTTTGTGTCTTGGTGGTAAAATCTTTATGGTTTTGTTATTGTATCCACAAAAATTGATAAGGATGGAAGATGGACGATATTTTAAAGACAGCGGTCGGCGCGGCGAAAGAAGCCGGCGATTTTATTTTAAACCGTTTCGGCAAAATAAAGAAAATCGAGAGCAAGGGTGATCGGAATTTTGCTACCGATGTCGATAAGGAAGCGGAACGCCTCATTATCAAAAAAGTTAAAGAATGTTTTCCTGACCACGGGATACTCGCGGAAGAAAGCGGCAAGGATAATGTTGATCGCGATTACTTATGGATAATCGACCCTCTTGACGGGACGCATAATTTCATGCGCGATATAAATATTTTCGGTGTTTCCATCGGCGTGCTGCATAAGGGTAAATTTATCGCCGGGGTTATTTATATGCCGGTCGATAAAGAACAGTATTGGGCGCAAACCGGCCGGGGGGCTTATAAAAACGGCGAAAAAATTTCCGTTTCCCGGCTGGGCAATCTTAAAGAGTGTTCGATTTCTTTTGATTCCAGTATAAGATATTCTCCCGAGGTGATGCTGGCGGCCCTGGGTGATTTAGCCGACAGTGTTTTTAACATCCGCATGACCGGTTCCAGCGTGCGGCATTTGAGCTGGGTTGCCGAGGGCAAACTTGACGCGGCGGTAGAGTTTTTCGACCGGCCCTGGGATTTTGCCGGCGGGGTATGCCTTATCGAAGAGGCGGGAGGCAAGCTTTCGGATTTGAGAGGCAGTCCGCTTACCTATAAGACCAACGGTTATATCGCGGCTAACGGGATCGTGCATGACAAGATTCAGAAAATTGTGATGAGTAAATTGGCCGATAAATAATCCAATTAAAATTTTCAAAAAGGGAGGCGTATGCCGGAACAAAAGAAAAAGGCCATGCTCGCGTTTTTTGCCCATCTGCGTGTTTATATTTTCCGTGGCTTGCTGGCGATTATCCCGTTGTACCTATCGTATCTGGCAATCAGGCTTCTCTATCTGCTTATTGACAAGCGGTTCATGATATTTCTCGGCCAGTTTTGGGATATTCGCCAGATCCCCGGCCTGGGCATCCTTTTGATTTTAGTCTGCCTCTATCTGATCGGTTTGATTGTCAGCAATTTTTTAGGCCGGCAGCTATTCTATTTTATCGAAGGCGTTGCCCGGCGCACCCCCCTGATAAAAGCGGTCTATCATCTCGGCAAGCAGCTTTCCGAGACGTTGGCCGGTAACGGCGATAAACCGGCATTCCAGAAGGTTCTTTTGGTTGATTGCAATAATTCCGGTATATGGACGGTGGCATTTATGGTAGGGGAAGTTAAAGACGGCCGGGACGGGGGGGTATTGTTGAAACTTTTTGTTCCGACTGTTCCTAATCCCACCTCCGGTTTCATTTTTCTCGCCAGGCAATCCCAGACGATCGATCCCGGGTGGACGATTGAAGAAGGCGTTAAGATGATTGTTTCCGCGGCGATTATCTCGCCTAAAACGATTAATAAGGTTTGATCCGTAGAATATTCTTTTGGTATTAATATTGCAGGGGCAATTTATGAATCGCCCCTGCAATTTGATTTATTAAGGTGATGAAATGGAAAATATACCATGGTTTAAGCGTTTTAAGAATATAATTATCGGCAGCGGCCGCAGCGTTCAGGATAGGAGCATTTTTCATAAACTATCGTTAATTGCTTTCTTCGCCTGGGTGGGACTAGGCGCCGATGGCCTGACGTCTTCCTGCTACGGCCCCCAGGAAGCCTTTTTTGCTTTAGGCAGCCATAGATACTTAAGTATTTTTGTGGCTTTAGGCACGGTTTTGACAATTTTTATCATCAGCGCCAGCTACTCTCAAATCGTGGAGCTTTTCCCTCACGGCGGCGGCGGATACCTTGTGGCCAGCAAATTATTATCGCCTCACTTGGGGATGATTTCCGGCTGCGCCCTGTTGATTGACTATGTTCTTACGATTACCGTTTCGGTCGCCAGCGGCGCCGACGCGATCTTCAGCTTTCTCCCCGCGCCGTGGCATGCCCACAAAATCGCTTTCGCGATAATGGTTGTAATAATCCTTATTTATTTGAATATGCGGGGGGTTAAGGAATCGGTTCTTCCCCTGGTGCCGATTTTTATTATTTTTCTGATTACCCACGTTTTTATAATATTCTACGCCTTTATAAAACACGCTTCGAATTTACCTCAGGTTGCCGCTTCGGCAATGAATGATGTCCATACGACGGCATCCCAGGTCGGGGTTATGGGGTTATTATTTTTGATTTTGCGCTCTTACAGTATGGGCGCGGGAACCTTTACGGGAATCGAAGCGGTCAGCAACGGCATCCCGGTTTTAAGAGAGCCTAAAGTGCAGACGGCAAAACGCACGATGAGCTATATGGCATTTTCTCTGGCGTTCATGGTTTTCGGGTTAATCGCCGCCTACCTGCTTTTTCAGATCAAGCCGGAAGCCGGCAAAACTTTAAACGCGATTCTTTTTGAGCAGGCTACCGCTTCCTGGAGTTGGGGTAAATGGTTTGTTTTAATCGCTCTTTTTTCCGAAGCGACCCTGCTTTTTGTCGCCGCCCAAACCGGTTTTTTGGACGGCCCCCGCGTATTGGCGAATATGGCTGCCGACCGCTGGTTCCCTACCAGATTTTCCAGTTTAAGCGATCGGCTGGTAATTCAAAAGGGTATATTTATTATGGGCGGTATTTCGGTATTACTGATGTTTTTTACTCACGCGTCGGTGCGGTTTTTAGTGGTTCTTTACAGTATTAACGTTTTTATTACCTTCGTGCTTTCCCAGGCAGGGATGGTGCGCCACTGGTGGAATTATCGCGATAGAGTAAAGGAATGGTTTACAAAAATTTTTATCAATGGAGTAGGCCTTTTATTATGCTCATGTATTTTAGTCATGATGGTGGTGATGAAGTTCCATGAAGGCGGTTGGATTACCTTGTTTATTACCGCGACGTTAATTTCTTTAGCCGTTCTTACCAGGCGGCATTATAACGGCATCGGGATACAATTGCGCCGGCTGAATAGTTTAGTAAAAGCGGTGGAGATACAGGAATCTTCCGTGTCTGGGCCGGCAGAACCTAAAAAGTTTGACGCGAAAGCCAAAACCGCGGTAATTCTGGTTAAGGGTTTTAATGGAATGGGTTTACATACGCTTTTTGGCGTAATCAAATTATTCGGAGTGGTTTTTAAGAATTTTATCTTTTTGGAAGTGGGTATGGTCGACGCAGGAAATTTTAAAGGCGTGGAGGATATTGACAAACTGGAAGCGCAGGTAAAAAATGATTTAGAGCGGTATGTAAAATTTATGAACCACGAAGGTTATTACGCGGAGGGAATTTCCGCGATCGGTGTGGATACGATCGAACAGGTCAGCGAGATTGCTCCCGGCATCGTAGAGCGTTTTCCCGATGTGGTTTTTTTTGGCGGCCAGCTTGTTTTCGCCCACGATTCCTTTGTGGCGCCTTTGTTCCATAACTATACGGTATTTGTCCTGCAGAAAAGATTATATCGGGAGGGCATTCCCTTCGTGATTCTGCCGATAAGGGTTTAATGAGTAGATATTTTTTCCGCTTATACTTAAGACAATATCCTGCAGCTTTTTTATCCCGAGAACCGCTATGGGATTAAAAGATGTTTCCCGCAAAGGCGGTGAGCAGCGAAGCGGAGCCTCCCCGAAGGGGACAAAGAAACTTTTGTCTTATTTTTAATCAGAATATTTCATTAAAAGGAGTTACGATGGCCGAGGTGTTACCGCAAGAAATGCAGGAGCTCAGTCAGAGTATCTCCGCGTGCCGGAAGTGCGGGTTGGCGGCTACGCGCGCCAACGCGGTTTTTGGGGTGGGGAGTTTAGATGCCGGGGTGATGTTCATCGGCGAGGCGCCCGGCGCCAACGAAGATAAGCAGGGGATTCCTTTTTGCGGCGCGGCAGGGAAAGTTCTGGATGAGTTATTGGCCGTCGCGGCGCTAAAACGTGACGATGTCTTTATCGGAAATATTTTAAAGTGCCGCCCGCCGGGAAATCGTAATCCCCAGGACGGTGAGATTGCCGCCTGTACGCCTTATCTTGACGCGCAAATTGCCTTTATCAAACCGGTAGTGATCTGTTGCCTGGGTAATTTTGCCGCCGGCTATGTGATGAATAAATTTGGTTTAGCCGGTAAAATTCAGGGAATTACCAAGATTCACGGCTCTATTTTTATTACCGACGCCGCGTATGGAAAAATAAAGATCATGCCGATGTTTCATCCGGCGGTCGTTACCTATGACGCCACCAAGAAGTCTCTTTTAGCCAATGACTTTGCTGTTTTAAAAAATATCCCTAAGGAAAAATGACACCTTTTTGGATAAACTAAATGGAGGTATATGGAAAATCATCATCATAAAACGTCGCATCCTCATCTTCCGGCGCATGGGGCGTTTACTCAATTAATGCCTGAGCTGCAGCATGCGGTTTCTGACCGGGGTTATCATACGCCTACGCCGATTCAGGAGCAGGCTATCGGCTATTTACTTCTGGGGCGTGACCTTATCGGCTGCGCGCAAACCGGCACCGGCAAGACCGCGGCTTTTGTCCTGCCGATTTTGCAGTATTTAACGAAAAATCCTCGCTCCCGGGTATGGGGTAAAGCCCGCGTGCTGGTTTTAGCGCCTACGCGCGAGCTGGCGGCGCAGATTGGCGAAAGCGTAAGAAACTACGGCCGGTATCTAAATATTTCCCATGCGGTTATTTTTGGCGGCGTAGGCCAGGGCCCTCAGGTGCAGGCGGTGGACCGGGGCGTGGATATTCTTGTCGCGACACCCGGACGATTGCTGGATTTAATGAATCAGCGCCATATACATTTAGATAATATTGAGATTTTTGTTTTAGATGAGGCTGACCGCATGCTTGACATGGGTTTCATCCATGATGTTCGCCGCGTTATCGCTAAGCTTCCCGGTAAACGCCAGACCCTTTTTTTCTCGGCTACGATGGAACCGGAGGTAATTAAGCTTTCGCAAACAATCGTGCATAATGCTGTTCATATCAGCGTTACTCCGGATAAGCCGGCAGTAGAGCGTATCGCCCAAAAAGTATTTTTTGTCGACAAACAATATAAAGACGCGCTTTTAGCGCATCTCTTGCAGGCTGAGCATTGGAGCCGGGTGCTGGTGTTTGTGCAGACCAAACATGGCGTAGATAAGGTAGTCAAGCGCTTGTTGACACTTAAGATAGACACTGCGGCGATTCATGGCAATAAAAGCCAGGGCGCTCGTACCAAGGCGCTGGAGAGATTTAAAAGGGGACAGACCCGCGTCTTGGTAGCTACCGATATTGCTGCCCGGGGTATTGACGTTGAGTCGATTTCCCATGTTGTTAACTACGATTTACCCAACACCCCTGAAACTTACGTGCATCGTATCGGGCGTACCGCGCGCGCCGGCGCCGGAGGCGATGCCGTTTCGTTTTGTTCGGCGCCGGAGCGGGATGGCCTGCGTTCGATTGAAAAGCTGTTACGCGCGGCAATACCGGTTGAGTGTAACCAGCCATATCATTCTCAAGCGGCGCAAGTTGCTACCGGCGCCGCGGCCCGGCCTTTGCCTAAGAACCGCAATAACAGCCATCGTACAAACCAGGGATATCACTCGAAGGTTTTCGGTGGGCCTAAGAATTCACCGCATTCCTGGGGAAGAAGACAAAAAAATAACCGGTATCGTTAAAAAAAGGAAAAAGGGGACAAAAAGGGGTACTTTTTTTGGAAACCAAGGGCCAAGCCTCAAAATTAAAAATTACTTCTGGAAGATAATTATTTGACACGATCGGCATAATGTATTAAACTTATTTAACTTATGGGTTTTGAAAAAAGAAAAGCTCAGCGCCTGAAGGGGTCACTTCTGGAGTATTTCACTAAAGATAGTTCGAGCGAAGCGTCATCGTTCGTTAAAGACATCAGTGAAGACGGCGTATGCTTTGTTTTGTGCGAAAATTTACCGGTCGGTACGGCGTTGAATTTTAATATCTACCTGCCGTCTGAGCCGTCTTGTTTTAAGGCCAAAGGTAAAATCCTCTGGGTGAAAGAATCTGCGTTTTTACGTACTAAACGGCGCAAGCATTATGACGCCGGTGCTAAATTTACGGAAATAGACTCTGGCGATAAACGCAAAATTTCCGAGTATGCCGGCCGGTTTGCATTGTAGGTAAAAATCAAGTTGTCTTCTCTAAGGAATCTGTAGAAACTATAATTTCAGGAGGTAGGGTTTAGGCTCTACCTCCTAATTTTTTTAACCGGAAAAATGCCTGTCCGCAGAGGTAAAACACATTTTTCCGGTTAACAATAAGGTTTGACATACCCCCCTATCTTATATATAATTTATTCTTCTTGTAATGTTTATTTTTTGCGCAGTAAAAAATAAACATGAGAGATAAATTAGCAAAAATCACTAATGAATTCGGCTCGCCGTTCCGCGAAACCAGTTTTCCTAAAACCAATTGGGCCGGGGATATTCTGGGCGATTACCAGGAAAATAAAGAAGTGACGGCTGCCGGCCGGTTGATTGCCAAGCGCGGACATGGCAAGTCTAGCTTCGGCCATATTGTCGATTCTACGGGCAAGATTCAGATTTACGCTCAATTGGATATGCTGGGCGAGAAGTATTATTCTTTGTTTAAACTCCTCGATATCGGCGAAATTATCGGCATTAAAGGCGTATTGTTCAAAACGCATACCGGCGAAATTACCATTGCGGTAAAAGAGTTGAAGGTGCTTTCTAAAATTTTGCTTCCTTTGCCGGAAAAGTGGCATGGGTTAAAGGATGTGGAGACGCGTTATCGCCAGCGCTATATCGATTTGATCGCCAACCCCGGAGTGCGGGAAGTCTTCGCGAAACGTTCGAAAATCATCGCCTCGATACGTAATTTTTTTAATCAAGAACGGTACATGGAAGTGGAAACGCCGATGCTTCACCATATTCCCGGCGGAGCCGCGGGCCGGCCGTTTATGACCCACCATAACGCCAATGATTGCGACGTTTACTTGCGTATCGCGCCGGAGTTATATTTAAAGCGGCTTTTGGTCGGCGGCTATGAGCGCGTATACGAAATCAACCGCAGTTTCCGCAACGAAGGCGTGTCAATCCGGCATTCCCCGGAGTTTACCATGCTGGAAGCCTATTGCGCTTATAATAACTTCGAATATATGATGAAAGTCTGCGAGGATTTATTTTCCCGTTTGGCGCAGGAAATGAACGGTTCTTGTATTTTTGAGTATCAGGGCAAGCAACTGGATTTTACTCCTCCCTGGCAGAGGATTTCTTTTGCTGGCCTTTTTAAAAAAGAATTCGATATCGATTCGCAAGACAGCCAGGCCGTTGTGCTGGAAAAAGTTTCCCGTAAGCTTAACCTTCCCCGGGGTTTGTCGCGTACCCAGATCATGAATATCACCGAGGAATTGATCGAAAAGAACTTTCCCCAGGATAAACCGGCATTTATTACCGATTATTTTACCTGGACTTCGCCGTTGGCGAAGACCAAGAAAGACGACCCCAATATCGTCGAGCGGTTCGAGCTTTTTATTGCCGGCCTTGAAGTGGCCAACGCTTATTCCGAGCTCAACGACCCAATCGAGCAGGAAAAACGATTCCTGGCGCAGCTGGAAACGGAAGAAGAGCTTCCTAAGAAAATAGATAAAGATTTTATTACCAGCCTGGAATACGCCATGCCCCCCGCTACGGGATTGGGCATCGGCATCGACCGGTTGGTGATGATCTTGTTGAATCAACCTTCGATACGCGACGTAATTCTTTTTCCTCTCCTTAAGCCATTGCCGGGCGAAGAAAACGCCGAAAGCGGTAAGTAGAATCTGAATAAAAACCTAAAGATTTACCACCAAGGCACGAAGGCACAAAAAAATATATAACCATTGTTTCTTAGCGTTTTAGGCCTTTGTGATAAAAGTATTTGTTAACTAATCATAAAGATCAAGGCACAAAGGGAAGGCCGGAATTTTTCGGTTAATCAAAAATAATTATTCCATGATCTTCGTGTCTTGCTTTTAACGATACTAACGACTTCAACTGCAAAGACACAACGAAAACTATAATTTTTGGTTTTTTTGTTCTTAGTGTTCTTAGTGCCTGTTATGTAGTGTGTCAATCTTCTTTTTTATTCTTTGTCTTTAAGGCATAAAGTTATCCGTAAGGCGGTATGATGCGCGGGGCGCTTATAAAACGCAAGCGCGCATCGTAACGC
>Ga0182021_10000110_pt1 | contig 72972 bp, 49 predicted proteins | sample 612E3MmetaG_FD_120493 | JGI IMG/M metagenome (GOLD analysis project Ga0182021, IMG submission 120493) | Permafrost microbial communities from Stordalen Mire, Sweden - 612E3M metaG (Illumina Assembly) | ecosystem: Environmental > Terrestrial > Soil > Wetlands > Permafrost | place: Sweden...
GGAGGAATCTTGCGACCCCCGAGGCAGGGCGGGTGTTAGAGTCGGAGCCAAAGTTGAGGGCGCCGGGGGCCGTCCACCTGCCCAATCCCTCCCAACATGCGTCCTTCGTGAATTGGCGCTGGGGACCCCGAAGAATTTTGAAAAAGCTCTTGCGCCGCAAAAGGCGTGTGCTATAGTCCCCCTTCCGTTGTCCGGAAGCGGGCAACGAAAACAGTTTAAGCTAAACCATTAATAGATAATTGTTCTTTGTATGGCTGCACAACGCATTCGCATCCGACTGAAGGCCTATGACCACCGGGTCATTGACCAATCCGCCCGCGACATCGCGGACACCGTCAAGCGCACCGGCGCACGCGTCGCCGGCCCCATCCCACTGCCAACCCGCATCGAGCGCTTCACCGTTCTACGCTCCCCGCACGCGGACAAGAAATCCCAGGAAACCTTTGAACAACGCACGCACAAGCGGCTGATTGACATCATCGAACCAACCGCCAAAACCGTGGATGAACTCAAGAAGCTCAACCTGCCCGCGGGTGTGGACATCACCATCAAGATCTAAGTGCTTATGCCAATTGGACTCTTAGGAAAAAAGCTCGGCCAGACCCGCGTCTATGATGCCAAGGGCGTGATTAGGCCCGTGACGATTGTGCTCGCCGGCCCGAACCGCGTGCTGCAGTGCAAGACGCAGCAGAGCGACGGCTACCAGGCCGTCCAGCTCGGGTTTGGCGACCAGAAAGAAAAGCGCGTGACGAAGCCGCTGCTGGGCCATATCAAGAAATTCAGCGGGGCGCCGGTCAAACGCATCAAGGAATTCCGCAATTTCTCCAAAGAAGTCAAGCCGGGCGATGTGGTGGGAGCGACCCTCTTTGCCGCGGGCGACTTTGTAGATGCCATCGGCCTGACCAAGGGCCGCGGCTTTGAAGGCGTCGTCGGCCGGCACGCGTTCCGCGGGGGCGACTCGACCCACGGCGCCAAAGGCTGGCACCGCCGCGCCGGAGCCATTGGCCAGCGCTTGTTCCCGGGCACCGTTATGCGCGGCACGAAGATGCCCGGCCACATGGGCCAGGTGCGCCGCACCGCGCAGAACCTCCAGGTCATTCAAGTGCGCGAAGCGGACAATCTGCTGCTCATTAAAGGCGCCATTCCCGGCGCCAACGGGGATTACGTGGTCATCCGTGAATCCAAGAAACGCCCCAAGGGCTGGAGACCGCACGCCGAGCGCCCGGAAAACATTAAGAAGGCCGAAGGCAAGAAGAAGTAGAAGACGAAACGGACAGAAGATGAAACGGGAAATGGGAATGCCGGAGTTTACAAAAGGTAGAGTGCTGCCCGAGCGCATTTCTGCCCCACTCCGTCGCTCCATTCTCTCACTGCTATGAAGCTTACGATTAAGGACAGCAAAGGAAATAGTCAGGGTGAACGCGAAGTCAAATTCCCGCTCATCGAAGACGGCAAGGGAACCCAGGCCGTTCACGACGTCGTGGTCGCCTACCAGGCCGCTCAGCGCATGGGCACCGCCTGCACCAAAACCATGGGCGAAGTGGCCGGCACCGGCAAGAAGCCCTGGCGTCAAAAAGGCACGGGCCGGGCGCGCGCCGGCTCATTTCAGTCGCCGTTGTGGCGCGGGGGCGGCGTGGTGTTCGGCCCCAAACCGCGTGATTTCGGCAAGAAGGTGTCGCGCAAGACCAAACAGCTCGCCTTGCGCAAGGCGCTCACCGAGCGTCTGCGCGCCGGCGACGTCGTTCTCCTCGATGACCTGAAACTCGACTCGGCCAGGACCAAGGACTTCATCGCGGTATTGTCCGCGCTTGAGCTGAAAGGCAGCGCGCTCATCATCGCACAAACGCCGGACAAGAATCTGGCGCTGGCTTCGCGCAACGTCCCGAATGTCGCTGTTACCACCAGCGACGCACTGAACACTTACGACGTCCTGCGCAGCGACAAACTGGTTTTCACCACGGGCGCATTCGAGCAAGTCGAAACCCGCTTGAACAAGGAGTAACATGAATTCGTTTGAAATCATCCGGACGGTGCGGCTAACCGAGAAAGGGACGCGCCAGGGCGACAAGTATAACCAGTACACTGTTGTGGCCGACCCGCGGGCGAACAAGATGCAGATTCGCAAAGCCGTGCAGGACCTGTTCAAGGTCAAGGTCATCAAGGTCAACACGCTCAACGTGCGCGGCAAGTTCCGCCGCCAGCGCCGCCCGGACGCGGGCCAGTCGCCGAATTGGAAAAAGGCGATCGTGACCCTGAAAAGGCCCGACAAGATCGTCCTGACCTAGTTCGAGTCGAGAATTGCGAGAACGCAGAGGGTGATCGCCCCCTGCGTTTTTTGTTATAAGCTTCGTCCGCGTGTTCCCTTCAATCGTCTGCGCCCTCATCCTCGCGAAGTGGGCGGCCCAGCTCTGGCTGGAACGTTTGAACCGGCGCCATGTGCTCGCCCACGCCGGCGCGGTGCCGGAAGCGTTTCACGGAGTTGTGGACGAAGCGGCCTACCGCAAGTCGGTGCAATACACGCTCGCGAAAGGGCGGTTCGATCAAATCGAAGCCACCTGCAACACGGCGGTGCTGCTGGCCGTGTTGCTGAGCACGGTGCTGCCATGGGGCTTTCATGGGTTCGCGCGATGGCTGGGCAGTTCGGCGTGGGCCATGGCCGCGTTCCTCCTGGTCGCGGGCTTTGCGCTGTCGCTGCCGGGTCTGCCGTTGGATTGGTATGATCAGTTCCGGCTGGAAGAGCGCTTTGGGTTTAACACCACTACGCGGAAGCTTTGGTGGATGGACCGACTCAAAGGGTTGCTGCTGGGGATCGTGCTGGGCTATCCGCTGCTAACGCTGGTGTTGAAGTTGGTCGAGTGGACTGGGGCGTGGTGGTGGTTGTGGGCCTGGGGGGTGCTGCTGACGTTTCAACTGCTGATGCTGGTGTTGGCGCCGGTTCTGATCCTGCCGCTGTTCAACAAATTTACGCCGTTGCCCGAAGGCAGCTTGCGCGAGCGCCTGCTCAAACTGGCCGAGCGGACCCGCTTCCGCGCCCGGAGCATCCAGGTGATGGACGGCAGCAAACGCTCCCGGCACTCGAATGCGTTTTTCACTGGCTTCGGAGGCTTCCGGAAGATCGTGCTGTTTGACACGCTGATTGGACAACTGACCGAGCTTGAGCTGGAGGCCGTGCTGGCGCACGAAATCGGGCATTTTAGGAAGAAGCACATCCCCAAAATGCTGCTGGCATCCGCGCTGGGTTCGCTGGCGGGGTTCTGGCTGCTCTCTCGGCTCGCGAAACAGGACTGGTTTTATCAAAGCTTTGGTTTTGAGCCGGGGAGCATCGTGCCGGCGCTCTTGCTGTTCGGCCTCTTGTCCGGGGTGACCACGTTCTGGTTCTCGCCGGCGGCGCATTGGTGGTCGCGACGCTATGAATACCAGGCAGACGCCTTTGCCGCCCAAGTCATGAACGAGCCGCGTTCGCTGATGGGCGCGCTGCGCAAGTTGAATGAGAAGAACCTCAGCAACCTCACGCCTCATCCGCTCTACAGCGGATTCTATTACTCCCATCCCACACTGCTCGAACGCGAGCAGGCGCTTGCAAAGCAGCAGGATTTGAGGGCGGGCAGACTGAGTCCGGCAAACGATTCACCAGCTTTTTAGAAACGCTTGCGCTTGCCTATCCCATTTCAGAGGGGTCAGTTCTTTTCCGACTTCTGGTGTTGAAGCGTGACAAGGTGGCGGGTTTGCCCTAACCTCTCCGCTGCCATCATGCTCTGGCTGACTCAGCACCGGCTCAAATCGAAGAATACTGCTGCCCGTCGCAAAGCGGCTGAACAACTTTGTGACCTGGCCAGTCCGCGCTCGCTGGGCGCACTGCGAGAGGCGCTGGGAGACGAAGACGCCGAAGTCCGCCGCCTGGCGGCCAGCGCATTAGGCAAAATCGAGGACGAAGGCCGGCTCGAGCCGCTGCTTATGGCCCTGCGCGACCGCGATACGGATGTCCAGAAGGTCGCTATCCTGGGACTGAAAAAGATCTCAGATGACAGGGTTATTCCGGCGCTGCTGCCCCTGCTGCATCACCCAAACGCGGGGGTGCGCGGCGCCACGGCCCAGGCGCTCGAATTCGCCGGCTGGCGCCCGACCAGGCGCGAAGATGAAATCTGGCTGTTGGTGGCCAAGGGGCAGTGTTCCCAGGCGGCTTCCTTTGGCGCCGCCGCCCTCCTGCCCCTCGAAACCGTCGTCAACTCCGGGCCTTATAGCTTGTGCGTGGCGGCCGTGCAGGCCCTCGGCGAAATTGATGATCAACGCGCCGTTCGTCCGCTGCTCAAGGCACTGAAGGCGAGCGATCCGGCGGTTTGCGTGGCCGCCGTGGACGCCCTGGCCCGGGTGGGAGGCGCGGAAGCCGCTGAACCGATCATCGCCATGTTGCATCACAAACACGGCCATGTGCGTGCGGCTGCCGTCGAAGCGCTCGGCAATCTGGGAGTGGCGACGGCCGTGGACCCGCTCCGCTCACTCTTGAATGACCCTCTGTGGGATGTCCGCCGCGCCGTCGTCGAAACCCTCGGCCGCCTCAGGGACACGCAGGGGGTCGAAGCCCTGACTCGCACGCTCGCCGACGGCGACGCGGACGTGCGAGAGGCGGCCGCCATGGCGCTCGGCGGCTTGGGCGAACGTGCCGCGATCGGTCCCCTGGTGCTGGCGCTGAAGGACGCGACCAGCAGCGTCCGGCGCATCGCCGCTGTCGCCCTTGCGCGCATTGACGAGAACTGGAGTTCCTGCCCCGAGGCGCGGGCCGCGGTCGAGGAACTCAAGCCGGCTTTGTATGACCGGGACCCGGACGTGCGTCACTTTGTCGGGCAATTGCTGGTGAGCCTGGGGGCGACGGAACCGGAAGCCAGCCCCGTGGCCGAAGCAGGTGAAGTGCCGGTCGCCTTGATGGAGAAACGCCGCAAGCTCGCCGTCAGTCTGTTCCTGGCAATCTTGTGCGATTCGGATCGCGACCTGCGCCAAGCCGCGGCTGAGGCCCTGGGCCGCTTGGGTGAGCGCCGGGCCGAGTCGGGACTGGTCCGCGCCTTGCGAGACCCTGACGCCGATGTACGCTCAGCGGCCGAGCGGGCGTTGCAGGTGGTGGCGATTGCACGGGCACCGGCCTGAGGGCGCTGGTGGCCGGTACGACCAGTTTGAGTGGGCTTGAAATCCGAAGCTCGAAATCCGAACCAATACCCAATTCAAAGGCCAAGAACGCTAAACAGCGCCAAACGGGGCGGTTTGGGAATTCCTGCCTTCTTCCGCCTTTTGAATTTGTTTCGGGCTTCGGATTTCGGATTTCGGCGACCGGCGGCCGGCGGTGCCGGTCAGATGCACCCCCGTCCTGCGGGCGCCATTGCCGGATGGACAAGCTGCCGCGGTGAGGGCAGAATGACCGGCGGCCAATTGGTTGGCCGATGCACAAGCAATGTCAGGCGAAACCGTCAATCGAAAATCCTTCCTGTTGGTGGACGACGATGCCGGGTTCCTCACCGGCCTCCAGGAGCTGTTCGCGGAAATGGCCCGCGGAAGGTGGGATATCTTCACGGCCGGAAATCACGCCCAGGCGCTGGCTCTGCTGTCCAAGTTCAGCGTGGACGTGGTGGTGCTCGACATCGGCATGCCCGTGGTGGATGGCGTTCAGTTTCTCCAGTTGCTGAGCCGCACCCACCCCAGCCAGCAGGTGGTGATGCTCACGGGCCGGGCTACCGAGGAAAACCGCAAAACCTGCCTCCAGAGCGGCGCGGCGCTTTTCCTCGAAAAGCCGACGTCGCCGGACGGCTTTGCCGCCGTGTTTGCCGCGCTCGATGCGCTGGCCGGAGCGCTGCCGCAAGGAGGCTTCCGCGGCCTGATGCGCCGCGTGGGCCTGCATGAGGTGCTGCAGATGGAGTGCCTGGGCCGCAAATCGTCTGTGCTGGAGATCTTTACCGGCAAGGTGCGCGGGCGCATCTTCATTTGCGATGGCACGATTGTTCATGCCGAGTCGGGCGCCTTGCAGGGCGAGGTGGCGCTCTACGGCCTGCTGGCGCTGCGCGGCGGCGAGTTTAACCTGTTGCCCTTCACCGAGCCTCCCCGCCGGACCATCGAGGGCCAGTGGGAATCCCTGCTGATGGAGGCCGCGCGGCTGAGCGACGAAGGCCAGCAGTTTCTCGAAACCGAGGGGCCCGAGGAGACCGGCACAGAACCAGACAAGCCGGGGGTGAGCGAAGTGGCCGCGCTGTCCGCTGGTCGCGTGCGCATCGAAGAAACCGTGCTCTGTTCCGGCGCCGGCGAGGTCCTGCACGAATGGGAAAGCAAGTCGCTCGAACTGCGGCTGCGCCTGCTCGAGCAGGTCGAGCAGCAAGCCGCCCAGGTCAGCACCCTGGCGGCGGTCGGCCGTTTTGACCGCCTTGAAATCCTCACTGCGGAAGGGCGCATTATCTGCCAGGTCCAGCCGGATCGGCGCTTGTTCGTCCGGAGCGCGGGAACACCCACAGGCGCCGCATGAAGGTCGCGCTCGGGGAATTTCTGGATCGCCACCTACCCTTGCCCGGCGTAGCCGCCTGGTGCGCGCGCCTGGCCGACCGCAGTCTCGTCCATCACTCTTACACCGATTGGTTCACGGCCACGCAACTCGAGCAAACGTTGACCCGCCTCGCCTTGGCGGCTGACGGCCTCGGTTACCATGGCATTCAGCCGGTGCGGCTTTGCTGGGTTTTCGAACATGCCCGCATCCATCTCGCTTTGCGGCGCGACGGCACTTGCCTTGCCCTGTTCGTCGAAAATCGGCCAGGCGTTACCAACGCCGAGCTGCTAGGTCTGCTCGAGGAATTCGCTGGGCTGGCGGCGGTCTAAACGCTGGGCGCAGGCGATTGAGGAATCCGAGGGCCAATGGCAGGAATAACTGTGACACCAGTCTGAAGTCGGGGGACAGTCCAGCCCTGGGCTGGACGAGGCAATCTTTTCGGGACTTATCGGGCTAGACTCGTGGTGAGGGCGAGAGCGCGGCTAGTAATCTCCCGCGGTATGAGGCCGCTCAGCTCCGGGTTGGGTTGGGCTTGTCGGTCCGGAAAGCGCGGGCGGCCCAGGCGAAGCCGGCCAGGATGACCAATGTCGCGGCGAGGATGAGGAAGCGCACGCCCCCCGAGGCGGCTTTGACGGCCGAGGCGGCCAGGCGGATTTCCAGGTCGGCCCAGGGATCAACGACGACGGCGCGCTTGAAGGTGAGGACTCGGCCTTGCTCGGGGATGCTGGCGCGGATGGCGCTGGGGCTGGTCACGGCGGCGTTCTGCTGCTGGATGAGGCGCTCGGCCAGGCGCATGTAAGCGGCGTTGTCGTCGGCGGTGTTGCGGTCCATGATGTCCTTGGCGTCCTGTTGGGTGTAGGAAACTTCCTTGCGGCCGCGGAGATCGCGGAACTTGCCACCGAGGGCGGAGGTGTCGCCGGCGGCCGTGGCCTGGCGGACGTTCAAGCCGAGGAAGGCCTGCTGGAGCTTGATGTTGTGGAGCTGGACGCGGGCGTCTTCGTTGAAGGCGGCGTCGCTGGTGGAGAGGCCGTAGGCGGCCTGGAAGGCGCGGCGGGCCTGCTGGGGATCGCCGAGCTGGAGGGCGCTGTTGGCAGCGTCCAGGAATTCCCTGGCTTCCTGGGTGCGTTCGCGTTGCTGGGTGGCTTCGCCCTCAAGGTAGGCTTGCAGGTCAATGGCGGTGGCGTGCGGGACGACCTCATCTGGCTGCAACTGAAGCGAGCCGGTCCAGTCCTTGAGGCGCCACTTGTCGCTCAGCGAGACGCGCCAGGTAAGGTTCTCAAGCGGCAAGTCGAACCTGGGCGCGACGAGCGCCAGGTCGAGGGCGCGGTCGCCAGCGTGGCCGATGCGCGCGCTGTAGAAGATTTCCACCGGGATGGCTTTGCCGCCGCGGGACTGCTGCTCGAGGGGTATCAGGATGCGGTCGTGCTCGCGCCACGGCCAGACGCCGCTTTGGTTGACGAAGGCGAACCAGAAGCGGGCATCCTTCGGCAGCGTGAGGTTGAGGAGGCGCTTGTCGCCGGGAATGATTTCGAGGCGCACCTGGGTGAGCATCTCACCGTCGTCCGAGATGACGGAGGTGAAGGTGATGTTGTTCACCCTGGCGGGCAAGAGCTTGGCGGCCTCGTGGCGTTCAAGCTGCAACCGGAGATGGAAGGCCGGTTCGACGAGGCGATAGGCGAAATTGGCCGAGGCGGCGGGCAGGTTCTGCTGCAACGCGCGCGGGATGCTCTGCCATTCGGTGGCTTGCAGGGCGGCGGGCGGAGCGTCAACGCGTACTTGCAGGCGCCCGCCGGCCTGGACGGTGACGAACCCGCGCTGGAGGTTCACGTCGGCGGCTTGCAGGCCGCGCAGAACGGTTTCGGTCGCGCGCTCCGGCACGGGTGTCTGATAGGTGGCCTGGAGGAGACAGGAGCCGATGACGCGCCGGTGCAGCTTCACTTCCCATTCCTGCAGGCCGTTGGTGACGGCGCCCGCCACCGGCAGGAAGTCCGCGACCTGTTCACCCTGGAAGCGGAGGCCCTCGGCGTTGGTGGGCACAAAGACGTGGAAGGCCTTCAGCCCGGTGTTTTCGATCTGGTATTGCAAGTTGGCGGCGATCTTAACCAGGGCTTCGTTGACGGTCGCATGCTGCAGGCTGGTCACTTGGATCCACGGGTCAACCTGTTCCAGGCCGAGCACAAGGTTCCACGGCGTCTGGAGCACGCGGAAGGCCAGCACGCCTTTCTGGCGGATGCCGGATTTCTGCGGGTCGAGCTGCGTGAGGCCGTCGCGGGTGACAAGCTGGAGGCGCAAGCCCTGCTCAGGCACCAGCAGCAGCGTACCCTGCTGTTTGCTGGCTTCGCGAAGGACCAATTGCGGGACGGTCCAGGCGTTGGTGGCTTTGACGCCGGGGCCGGCCAGGCTGATGGCGAACTTCTGCTCGCCTTCGGTCTTGCCGCGCAGGTGCAGCGTGATCACCCGGCTGGCAGCGCTCTTCAGCTCGGTCCAGTGACTCAAGGCGTCGCCGCTGATGGATTCGACGTCGAACCCGGCGGGCATGACGAAACTGAGGCGGAAAATGCCGGCGCGCGTGACGTTGACGCTGGCGTTGGCAGCAAGCACCGTGCGGTCCTCGCTGAGCGACAGTGTATCCTGAGTCTCGACGCGGACATCGGGCTGGACAGCGGAAGCTTTCAAGGAAGCGACGGCATTGGTGTCGGCATAGCCGAAGGCGCGGCGCACGGTGAGCCCGGGAATCTGCGGCTGGAGCACTGAGGCCGGATACTCGGGGAAGTCTTCGAGATTGATGGGCGAGAAGGGCTCGGCGCTCACGGTGTCGAGCTGGACCTCGTTGCCGGTGGCAATGCCGAACAGGCCGATCTGGCTGGCGGCGTTCTCGACGGAGATCAGCCCCACGGAATGCTCGAAGGGCAGCGGGCCGGTGGCAACCTGCGACCGGACGAGCAGCCCGAAGGGGCGGGACTGCGGCGGGTTCAGCGTGACGCGCAGTTTGCGCGTGTCAGGGTCAAAGCGCCACAGCGAGACTATGGAGGCGGCGGCGTCCTTTTTGGCGGCATCCGCCGCCGCCGGCCTGCCCGAGCCAATCACGTCGGTGATGGTGGTGCCGACCGGCACGTCCAGCAGCAGTTCGCTCAGCTCGCCCTGCGCGGGCCGGATCGAGACATAATGCGCGCCCTCGATGACCCCGGCGGCAGGCACATAGATTTGGGAGATCTCGGCGTGGAATAGCGGCTTCTCGCGCTTGACGTCGCGGCTGCGCGGTTTCCAGGCGATGCGGGCGTCGTTGGCGGGCATGAGCACCAGGGTGGCGACGGTGTTGCTGCCGGCGGTATCGCGCTGGATGGCGACGGCCTGCGGCGAGAGCACGTCCAGGTCGAGGTTGACGAGAGTGAGGCTAAGGCGGTTGACGACGCCGAAGGGCACGGGCAGGACAATACTGCTTTCGCTGTCGCCTTTGGCCACCGGCAACTCGTACTGCAACTTGATATCGAAGATACCCTTCTTTTCGGCAAGCAACTGCCGGGCCGCGCGGGGACCCACCGGCGCCTGGACGAGCTTGAGAGCGTTGGTCGGGTAATCCACGCGCGTCAGGACGGTCGGCTCGAAGAGCAGCGGGAGCAGGTCGCCCTTCTCAGCCTGCCAGCGCAACTTCGCCGTCGCCAATGCGAACTTGTCCTCGACGCGTATGTCCTGGGTCACAGACTCGGCCAAGGGCGGTTCTTTGGCCGGGGGCGCGGATTTGGAACTGGCTACAGATGCCGCCGCGAAGCCCGTGCCACACCAACTCAGCCAGGCCAGGCCTCCAATCAGCAGAGCGGTGGCTGCGGGTGCGGCACCGTTCGGGATCACCGGTGGCGAAGCAGGCAGAGGTCGGCGCGGCAATTGCCGGAGCCTGCGCAGCGCGGGGATCACGACCTCCAACAGCAGGAAGGCGGCGAGCACGGCGAGGAAGATGGTAGCGCCGTTCGGACAACGCAGGGCTGCCCACGCCAGCAGCGTCCAGCCGACAACCCAGCTCAGGGTCTTCGAGCCCTGGCGATCGGTGATCCATCCGAAGACCCACACGGCCAGCGCGAGCAGCGCGGGCCAGGCGTAACGGGCGAAGTTCAGCACTGATGGTTTGTCCGCGAGGTTGGCGACTTCAATGGTCAAGGCGCTGCCGGCCTGTTGCACCGGGGCCAGCAAAGTCACGTCGCGCGGCACGGTGCGTTTTTGGTCCTGCGCCAGGTTAACCAGATTGATAAAGGCAACGGCAGCCAGCACAAGGGCCAGGACGCCGAGCAGTGTGCCTGAGAGTTGGCGGGCGCTGAATCGCGAAGTCCCGCCTCGGACCGTCCAGTGCCACGCCAGTACCCCTAGCGCCACCAAGGCCAGCATGGCAAACAGGGCGATCAGAGCGTGGCTGCTTTGGTCGCCAGTGAGCATCCGCGCCAGGCCGGCAAAGCCCGAGACATCCAGAATGCCACCCGCCGGCGTGAGCGAGCCGCGGCGATAGACTAGGCGCTGGCCGGTGTCGGGCTCCAGTTTCCACTCGGCGAGCATTACGGGCGCGTTGACGATAGGCGCCGCGACAGCAACGAGTTTCGCGTCGTTGGTGCCCGCCAGCTTCAGGTCAAGCGTCAGCACGGCGTTCGGGTCCGCGCGCTGCGGCAGGGGAATGAGATTGGCTTGGGCGTCGGTCACCGGCACGACCGGGGCGCCGTTGACGGCGGCGGACCACAAGTGCGTGCCGGGAGGCAGCGTCAGGCGGAAGTGCGGGTTGCCGCGGTTCTTCACGAAGTAGCGCACGTCAGTGACCGCCTGGCCCTCCTTGGAAATGTGCGTGGTGAGCGACGCGCGGTCCACCACTTGGCTGAGCGAATCGCCTTGCGTCAGCGGAGTCAACGCGAGCTTGAGATCGAACGGGCGCGTCGTGTAGCGGTAGGCCGCCAGGATAGGCCCGTCGAAGAAGAGACGGTATTCGGGCGGCACTTCGCCGGTTTCGAGCGGGAGGAGGCTGGCGGAAACTTCGCCCGGCTTCACCTCGAACTGGTAGGCGCTGATGATGAGTGTGTAGCCCTGTTCGGATTGGGCATCGGCCGGGCGCGCGCCGGTGAAGGTGAGCGTCTCGCCCTGCCCCTTAAAGGGCCGCTCGTAAGTGGCCAGCAAGGTGTAGGCGCCCGAAACGGGCGTGTGCAGTTGCACGACGTAGCCGCTCTCGGTCTTCTGCCAGTTGCGGATGTCTTTACCGGTGAACTCGACGTTGGAGTATTCGCCGGACAACTCGACCTTGAAGGCCGAAACCGGCGCGCCCGAGACGACATAGTTGATCAAGCTGCTGCCGTAGGCGATGCCCTCGCCGATGGAGAACAGGTTGAGGGCGTCGGCCTGCACGGTCTGCGGCAGGCGTTCGACCCGGAAGGTGGCCTGCCAAGCCGGGTCGCTCAGCCGGAAGGCGGTCTGAATACCGGCGACTTTGCGCGGGAAGAAGGCCGTGGCGATTTCCGTGAGACCCTGCGTGCGCTCGGCCGTGAGGCGAAAGCCCGCGTCCGCCGCCACCGCCAGGTTGCCGCGGACCGACTTGGCTTTGACCACCTCAATGCGGGGCAAAGTCCACGCGGCCTCGCCCAGCGGCTTGTTGCGTTCCAGGCGAAGCTGCACCACCTGGCGGCCAGACACGGGCTGCCCGTACACGAGCCGCAGTTCACCCTCGGGCTGATCTTCCGGCTCGCGGAGGAAATAGTCGCTCAGCCCCGAGGCGTTGAGGCGCGCAATGGCATAGTTCTTGGGCACCCGCAGCAGCAGCTCGCGCAGCGGCGCCTCGCGGATGTCCAACTCGATCTCGCTGTCAATCGCCAGCTCGTTCTCACCCAGGTGGTAAGCCAGCACTTGCGAGACGCTCAGCTCGGGCAGGATTTGATCTGCCTGGATGCGCAACGCGAAGTCCGCGCCGGAAAAGCGGTAGGCGAACCGCTGGCTGCCCGTCACCCGCAATGCCGCGCGGGTGGCATCGCTTTCGGGGAATTGCTCGGGTGAAATCTGCGACAGTCCGCTGGCCTGCACGACTTCGAGCCGCACCGCACCCTCGTTGACGATGTGGAAGTAACCGGCAAACCGCGTGGCGCCCTCGGGACGCAACTGCACGGCATCCGCCGCCTGCGGGAACGCGCCCAGCGGGGTCTGCATCTGCACCTGGATCGCGAACTGGTCCTTCTGCAGTTGGTTGAACTGGACGAGGAGCCGTCGGTCGGCAGAGTTGGGGACCGGCTCGACGTTCCACGCGAGCACCTGCTCCCCCTGCACATGCGTGACTTCGCCCGCGCCGCGCAGCAGCAGCGCCACGCGGCTCAGCTCGCCTTGCATGACCTTGAAGTCCAGCAGCGCCACCTGGCGCATCAGGCCCGGGCTGACGCTGACCTGCGAGAGCATCTCGGCGGCGTAGAACAGCTTGCCCTCAGCTTCGGCCCGCGCCTCTTTCCACGACAGTTTGACCGTGCCGTCCGATGGCAGGAAACTGGCGAAGGCATTGCCTTTGCGCTCGGGCCGGGCCGCGCCCGGGAACTCGAACTGCGTGTCGGCCCCCAGCCCTTGCAGGATGATCGGTTGCAGCAGGCTCGGGGCAACGTGGAAATCAACCGAATTCCAGGTTTCGTTATGGCGGACTGCCGCGTTGAACTTGAGTTGGATGGGGAATTCACCCGGTTCGTCGCAGACGAACACCAGGCGCCCTTGATCCGAGCGCACGCGCCAGCCGGGTTGCCGTTCGAACTCGCTGAGCGCGACGCCGCCCGAAAGCAGGGTCAGCGAAGCGCCCTGGGGATTCTTCGCGCGCGCGATTGCCGTGAGGGCAAACGCAACGGTTTGATCATTGAGCTGGCCAATAAGCTGGAAATTCCGCAGCACCACGCCCCGGGCTTCCGGGTCGGCGGAGGTTATCCTGAGCGGCAAGGAATAGGCCGCGCCCTGGAACCGGAATGCGAGCGCCACTGGCTCGCCGGATTTGGCTTCGCTGCGCATCGGGTCGGGGAGGAACTTGAGCTCGATGGGGATCAGCCCGGAGATGTCGTCCGGCCGCACGTCGAGGTCGGGCGTGGATTCGACTTTGACGTAGCCGCTGAAAAGCGCGGGTTGCGCGGGGGTCAGGGTGAGAGGCTGGAGCGGGTTCGGCCAGTCCTTGAACTCTCGCTCCGCAGTGATGGTAACGGCCAACTGGGTGATGGGTTTGTCGGCTTTGCGGGGCCGAAGGACCAGGGTCCGCACCCCGTTGGTTTCGAGGCGGATGCTCCAGTCCTCCAGGGCCGCACCGGTGACCTGGCGAATTTCGCCTTCGCCCGTGATCGTGAGCGGCAGTTCCTTCGGTTCGCCCGCGAGAATGTCGAAGGTGGCGACAATGGAATTGGCAAGCTTGTCACGGGTGATCTTGATGGAGTGCTGGAGGACGATCGAAAAAATGGCCTTCTCCCTGTCACCGGGCAGGTCCTTGAGGATGGCCTCGATGACCAGTCGGGCCTTACCGTCTTCGAGGCCGCCGTTGAGGGAGAGGTTTTTGACCTCCGCGGTGGTGCTGGCGGCACGGGCGGCTGCCAGCACGCAGCAGAGCAGCAAGCAGACCAGCAGGAGCGACACGACGCGGGCGTGCCGGGGGCGGGAATCGAAGGAAACAATGGGAGTCTTCATTTTGAGGTCGGTTCAGGTTGCTTTGGTGCCGGTTTGGCTGATTTGGTTTGGTGTTCTGCCACAAAATCGTCTATCGCCGTGGGCGAGGCGGCGTTCCCCCCTTCTGCCCGATCAGCCGCATAGATTACCTTCACTTGCGTGGGGCCGCCGGGAGTCACCGTGATGATTTGCTCCGGCGCGTATTGTCTGTTCGAGTTGGATGGATTGGGCCGACTGGTGATGCGGTATTCGCCCGGCGGCACATTGTCGAACTCGAAGGTGCCGTCGTCCTTCACCGTGGCGCCGCCGCCCCAGGAACCGACTTTCGCCCCCGCCTTGGGTTCGATGTTTATCAGCAGCTCGTGTCCCTCGTAGCGGGAGAGCGGCCGGTCCTTTTCGTCGGTGACAGCACCGTGGATGGAGCCAGCGGCGGCGGAGGCACGTTGGTCACGCACATGGAGGTTAGCTGGGACCTTGACCTTCGCCCATTCCACCTGGCCGCCGCCAATATAAACATCCAGGCGCGGCGGATCCCCCGGTTGGCGGAAATGCGGGTTGTTGGCGTCGAAGACGCTCTTGGGGTTGTTGTACAGGCGATGCCAGTTCTTCGGCACCCAGACCGTGAAGGCCCACTCCACTTTCTGTTTGAGGATGCTGTCTTCCTGAGGGCCATCATGGATAACAAGGTCAAGGGCCGCCGCTCGGATGGCTGCAAAGGTCTCCAGCGCCTTTTCGAAGGCTTCGGCATCGCCGCGATAAAGGAAGTGCCATTCACCGCCACCAAACGGCGGGCCTTCCCACCAGCCTGTGCGGGATTCGAGATTCGCGACGGCCAGCGCGCCCTCGGGCCAACCGGCATCGCGCACCGGTCGGTTCCCGGTGCCGCTCAGGATCAGCGCCGAAGCCGGCAGTGGTGCCAGGACGCTGGACACGATTACCGCGCACCGAAATGAGAAGAGCAGACAGGAAAATTGAAGACAGGAAAATGAAGCAAGATCCCATTTTCCTGTCCTTGTTTCTCCGCGCGGCCCGGACGCAGCGAATCTCCTCGCAACGTGCGAGCGTGTTCGATCATTCAAGGTTCGAGTGGGGATGGCCATGCGAGACTCCATTGGTTAGCGGTTCACTTCCCCGCAATGCTCTTGGCCTGCCGGATCATCCATTCCAGCTTCTTGGGCCGGGCGTCTGCGCCATAGACCTCTGACACGCCGCTGAGGTAACCCAGCAATCGGTCAAGGGTGACTTCGGCAGCATACGGACTGGACACCAGCCACTCGGAAGAGGCGCTCGCCGTAGCGGCCAAGCGCAGCGCCGGGCTGGCTTGCTCCAGCGCCACGGCGTTGCCGGTGTATGCCACGGACCACTCGTGCTCGTGGTAATCGGTCGTGCCGGGGACCTTGTAACGCACGCGCGCAGTGGCAAGCGGGCCATCGCCGCTCAGGTTCACGGCGATCACATAAAGCGCGTTGCCGGACTCGGCGGCTCCGATCTCGGCGGCGTCCACGGTGTTGTCGCGGAACTGTTCCTTGGTGAGCTGGTGCTTTGCATACCCAATTTGGCGGTAGGCCGTCACGCGAGCCGGGTTGAACTCGACCTGCACCTTTACGTCCGAGGCGGCCACGTGCAGCGCGCCGGCGAGCTGGCCGGCGAACTCAGTCGCCGCTTCTTCGGGCGTATTGACGAAGCCGTAGCGGCCATCGCCGTTGCGCGAGAGGACTTCCAGCAAGTCATCGTTGTAACCTTCCCAGCCGATGCCGAAGCAATCGAGCGCGATGCCCTGCTTGCGGTTGGCCTCGACCTTCTGCTTGAGCGCCTCGGGGTCCACGTTGCCGAGGTTGGCCGCGCCGTCGGTGAGGAGCACGACGCGGTTGACGCCGTTGGCCAGGTAATGCCGCAGCGCCGTCTGGTAGGCCAGGTTCATCGCGTCTTCCAGGTTGGTGCCGCCCTGCGGGGTGAGGCCACTGACCTCTTCGACCACTTGGGCCGCCTGGTTGCCCGGCACGCCGTCCACCCATAACCGGGCCGTGCGCGCGGAGGTGACGACGCTGAACTTATCCTGCGCTTGCAGTTGGCCGGCCAGCACGCGCAGCGCCTCGCGGATGATCTGCACGCGGTCGGCGCGTTCCATCGAGCCGGAGTTGTCGAGCAGCAGCACGAGGTTCAGTGGCCGGCCCGCCTGCCGGCCCAGCGCGGCGGTCTTAATTGAAAAGCGCAGGAGGTCACGGTTTTGGGCAAACGGATAGCGCGCCCGCTCCCAGGCAAAGGCCACCGGCACGCCCGGCGGCGGCTCCGGGTCGCGGTAATCGAAGGCGTTGATGAACTCCTCGCTGCGCACCGTGGCCGGCTCCGGCATGGCACCCTTCTCCAGGCTCGCTCCGGCGAGCTTGAAGGATACGTCGCTGACGTTGAGCGAGAAGGTCGAGAACGCATTCTCGCTGGTCTGGATTTCGGGCTGGGGGATCGCGGCATGAGCGGTGGGTTTGGGCGGGGCAACGTCGGTTTCGTTGGTCTGGGGAATACTCAGTTCCTTGCGCAGATCATCAACTTTCTGCTGTGCTTCGCGGACTTTCTGTTCCAGCTTGGCAGACCCCTCTTCCAGGTTCTTGATGCCGCCGGCAGACAACTCTTTGCGCTGTTCGAGGCGGCGGTCTCGATAGGCCTCCGCGACGGCGTTGGCGATCCTGGCGGCCTCATCAGGGTCTTCGCTTTTCACCCCAACGTCAATGAGGCTGCTGTTGGGGACTGGTCGCAGGGCGAGGCTCTTTTTCAGGCGTCCGAGGGCCTCCGCCGTTGTGAGGGTTCCGCCGCCCCGTTTCTTTGCCCACGCCTCTTTCAGATTGAGGCTGTCAATGACTTTGCCCAGCACTGCCTCGGATTGCATGAGTTCAAACTCGCTCTGGATGAAGTAGGGGTCATAGGCATCCATTTTCCCCCTGTCCGCCATGCCGGCAATGTCCGGTTGGTCGCGCTCAAGCTTGACCCGCGCACTTCTTTCGACTTGGCCGCCCAGAGCGCCGCGGATTCGGGCCCCCAGGGTTGGGCTTTGGGTGGGCTGAGCCACCGCCTTGTCAACAATCTCGGCCATCATGGTCTTGGGCAGGTCCGTGTCAATCTTCTCGGAGGCGATCTTCAGGTCGAGGATCTGGCGGAACCGCTGCAACTCTTCCAGATTACGCTTGGCTTCAAGGTAAGGCTGGTTCTTCTCGTCTGGACCGTTGCGGTTTTTGAGCGCCAAGTTTAACTCCCCCGGTGCTGATGGGAGGATAATGTTCCCGTTGCCTGTGCCTATGTTCCATTCGCCAGAGCGATCCACGTAACCGCGGCGCATTGGGACAGAGGGGGCGGGCAGCAGTTGCGGCGGCGCTGCTTGAAACGCGTTGGCTGCCAGAACCGCGTTGGTTACGGCGACGCCGGATTCAACACCGCCCCACGCTGCAGTTGGCGGCGTGACAGAAGGCTCGATCTTTGCCTTGACGCCGCCGCCCACAGTCTTTCCGTCCAGCCGGTATAAACGGCCCGCCGCCGGCACGTCACCCAGTATGGGAGCTTTCTCCCCGTCCGCGTTGGCCAGCCCGTGTTGCGTGCTGGCGTCGTAGTGCCATTGGTAGTTGAGGTTCTGGGCGCCTGCGGCTGCGGCGCCGAGATTGTAGATTTCAACCCCTTTCGCAGCCAACTCGGCAGCCGCCTTGTCCTTGGCACGCAGTTGCAGCGGCGCCTTTGCCACTTCAAGGGCGTCGGCCGGCGCTCCTTCAGTCAGTGCGTTAGGGGGAACTGGTGCCACGCCGTTAAGGGTGCCGGCATTCAAAAAGTCTTGCGCCGGCGCGCTGGCAACTGGAGGCGGAATGGCCGCCGGGATTGTTGGTTTGAAGGCTTCCCCGGCGGTCATCGCGTATCCCAAAGTGGCGGGATTCTCGGCCGCTTCCTGCAGCCTCAAGCTGCCGGTCCCCCGCACCTCCCCACCCGCCATGAATCCGGACGAATCGTCATAAAAACCCCGGCTCCTCGCGGCTATAGCGTATTCCGGCTGCCCGCTATAGGTGACTCGCGCTGTCGAGCTGGCATCGGCCAGTTCAGTGGAGTTTGGCAGGACAATGGCCGTGCCAGCGGGCTTCGCCGATGGAGGAGTCTCCGTCAGAGATGCGGCATTAGCTGTGCCCCCGGCGCGAGCCTGGCCGTCTGAGCCGAATCGTTCCTTACGCCCGTTTCGGTTCAGCTCTTCATGCTTTCTCGGACCGAATTCGATCGGTAACCCCATCGGGACAGGCTCAGCATCTTTCGACAAGGACCACGTGCGAAAGGCAAGACTCGGCCCACTACCTTTCGATCTGGTGAATGCGGGCAAGAACATTCCTCCCAGAATGACTACAAACCCTGCCGCGATCCCCACCGGTATCAGCCACGGCATTGCCCGGCGGTGTGGGCGGGCGAATTCCTTGGGCGCAACGGTTTTGAAATGCCGTAGCAGCTTCTGGCGGCGTTGGTCGCTCAGCTTGAGCGGGGTGGGCTGATCGCCGGTCTGTTCCGCCGGCTTGGCGACGGTTTCGCGCACGAGGTTGATCGTTTGCTTGAGCCGCTCGTAGAGTTTGGCTAGCTCGGCATCCTGTGCCAGCTTCTGGTGCAGCGCCGCCGCCTGCTCGTGCGGGAGTTCGCCCAGCAACAGCGCGGTCAGGCTGGCTTCTAACTCGTCTTGCGGCTTTTCAGGCATCTCAGGATTCATAAACAAACGGTTCGGGGCGCTCTCCGACCGGGCCTTTCGAATTTCGGGCTTCGGATTTCCTTCGGATTTCGGTTTTCGGGCTTCGGATTTCCATCCTCGGGTTCATGAAACTACTCCGTTTCTGGCCAGTTCATCGGCGATGGCTTTGAGCGCGTGGTGCAGCAAGTAACCAACGTGGCCGATGTTAAGGCCCGTGCGCGCGCTGATTTCCTTGTAAGACAATTCCTCGTTGAACTTCAGCCGAACCAGTTCACGGCTGCGGTCGTCGAGACTTTCCAGGCTGAGCCGCACCAGGCCGATGCCTTCCCAGCGGGCGATTTGCTCATCCGGCAGCGGCTGCGGGTCGACGGTGTCGTTGGCCGACGGGGCGTCCTCCTCAGTGGGCGGGTTGAGCGGCACAATCTTGCCGGCCTGCCGCCGATGGTTCAGCGCCAGGTTATGCACCGTGCGATAGAGCCATCGCCGCGGCTCGCGCACCTCGTCAAACTGTGCATGAAGTCTCATGAACGCTTCCTGGACCGTGTTCTCGGCGACGCTTAAATCGCCGGACAGGCGGAGGGCGTAACCCAGGAGGGGCGAATCGAGGGCCGCAAACAGCCCTTCAATCGTTTCCCGCCCGGGCGGCTCCGCGCTGGCTTGGTTTGGTGACATTAGGGCCATGCTCGGCGAATCTGTGCGATCAGGCTCATTTCATGCAACCGTCCCAGCCGTTTGGTCACTGCCGGACGTCGTGTCTCACTCGGTATGACACCGGACGGCGCCATTTCTTAGACGAAAAATGTGGTTGGTTTGCTCCGCTGCTCCGGGCTACTATACCTCCAGTGCGGCCTTCATCGGCAAGGAGGTTCTGGCAAGTCAAAAAAAGCGCCAGAGCCGATTCAAGCGAAGGAGCGTGGACGGCTCGTCCCGGAGTCCCTATGCGAGAATCGCAAAACACAGGGACGAGCCATCCCCGCCCCTAAATACGCGTTTTTTTAATCGGCCATGGAAACGTGCAAAAATGTGCAAAAAGTGTTTGCAATAAAACGCAGCGCGGGTTAAAAGCATTCAAGCAAACTAGTTATACAGTTTGTAGTAACGGTTAGCAGCACAATTCAAATCTCGGTTCCTCACCCATTAGTTGTGCTCCGACGGCATTTATGCCCCGCATATTGTGGTTTTTGGGCTTTACTGTGCAGGGCAGGTCTGGTTTTTTTGAACGAAGATCATGTATCTGAAGAACTTAACGGTCTTAGGGTTTAAGTCTTTTGCCGACAAGACCTCGCTGGATTTTCAGCCCGGGGTAACTGCCATTGTCGGCCCCAATGGGTGTGGCAAGTCGAACGTGTCCGACGCTATCCGTTGGGTGCTGGGCGAGCAATCCGCCAAGGCCCTGCGGGGTGGCGAGATGGCGGATGTCATTTTTAACGGCACCGATGGGCGGAAACCACTCGGGATGGCCGAGGTTTCGCTCACCATTGGCGGGGTGGACGAGGAGCACCTCATGGCGGCAGGGGTCGAAATGGCCTATAATGAGGTGACGGTTACGCGCCGGGTTTTCCGCGACGGCGGCAGCGAGTATTTTATCAACCGGACTCCCTGCCGGCTGAAGGACATTCAACAGTTGTTCATGGGGACGGGCGTGGGCCGCACCAGTTACAGCATCATGGCTCAGGGTAACATTACCCAGATCCTTTCCAGCAAACCGGAAGACCGCCGAATGATCTTTGAAGAGGCCGCCGGGATCACCAAGTACAAGGCGCAGAAGAAAGAGGCTCTGCGGAAGCTGGAATACACCGAGCAGAATTTGGTGAGGGTCGCCGACCTGGTGCGGGAGGTCAAACGCCAGATCGGCTCGCTGCAACGCCAGGCGGGCAAGGCGCGGCGCTACAAACAGCTTAGCGCCGAACTGCAACACCTGGATACCCAGCTTGCCCGCCACCAGTTCGATCAGTTGCAGGCGGAGATCGGCGAGCGGCAAACCGCTGCTGACCATCTGCGGAGCGAAATCGAGTCAAGTTCCGCGAGCGTCCTGCGCGGCGAAGACGAAATCACCCGGCGGCGGCAAAGCCTGTCGGACCTGGAACACGAAATCAGCGCGTTGCAGCAGCGCGGGCTGGAGCTCAAAGGCGAGAGCGACCGTCACGAGAGCCGCATTCAGTTTAACGAGGAGCGGCTGCGCGAATTCGCTGCGCAGAACACCAAAGCCCTGGCCGACCTCACGCAGGCCCAGGAACGGCGCCGGGCCGCGGAGGAGGAAACCGCCGCGTTGACCGAACGTTTGGCTGCTTCCGAGGCGGCGCTGGGGCAGCATCGCCAGACGCTGGCGGCCCGGCAGGAGGCGCTGCGCCAGGTTGAAGAGCAATTGCGCCGGCAGCAGGGAGCCTTGCGCGAGGCCCAGGCCGAGGAATTCGCCGCCGCCCAGGATCTCACCCGCGTCCGCAACGAGATCACTGCGCTGGATTTGCAGAAGCAGGGCAATGTCGTCCGGCTGGAAAAGCTCTCGGCCGAGAAGCTCCAGCTCGAAGAAGAGCGGCTGCGCCTGGAAACCCGGTTGCAGGAATTTGTCGCCCGGGTCGAGGCGGAGAAACTCAATGTCCAAACCCAGCGCGGCACGGTGCAGGATCGGCAGGAGCGATTGCGCGAAATCCAGGAGGAATTGAACCGGGCCGCCCTCACCCAGGATCATCTGTTGCAGCAACAGGCGGAAACGCGTTCGCGGTTCAACGTGCTGGAACAGTTGCAGGCCGACCACGAGGGTTTTAGTGCCGGGCCGCTGGCGGCGCTCAAGCAGTCCGAACAGGTGCTCGGCTCGCTGGCGGACAGCATCCGCGTTGCCGATCCCTACGTGGCGGCCATCGAGACGGCCCTCGGCCATCACCTGCAACTGGTGTTGACCGAACAGCCGGAGTCCGCCCGCCGGATCCTGGCCGACCTGAACACGCACAAGAAAGGCCGCGCCAGCATCGCGCCGATGGCCTTCATCCGAAACGGCGGCGGGCCGGTTGCTGGCGAGAAAAACGGCAATCCCCAATCATTTTCTGCCTCGGTTCCCGAACTCAACGGCGTCCCGCTCGAGGCGCTGGCGGTCATGCAAAGCGAGCCTCCCATTCAGCCCTTGCTGGAGCGCTTGCTGAGCACGACCCGCATCGTGCGGGATCTCGACGCGGCCACTGCCGCTTGGCACGAGAGCCACGGCGCCTTCCATTACGTCACACTGAGCGGCGAGTTGTTGAGCTGCCACGGCGTTTACACGGGCGGCTGTCACAACGGCAACGGCAATGGCCAGGCCCCGGCTTCCATCCTGGGGCGGAAAAACCAGATTGCCGGGTTGCGGGCCAATCTCGCCGCGCTGCACGAGCAGGTGGCGGAATTCAGCCGCACCAAGGGCGCCCTCCAGAGCGAGCAGACCGAGCTCCAGGCCAGCCTTCAGCAGGCGCAAACCGACCTGCGCGCCCAGGAGGTGGCCATCGCCACCCACGAAGGCGAATTCAACGCCCTGCAAAGCTCGCAGCGGCTGCTCCTCCAGAAGATTGACACGGTGGTCTATGAGATTCAAAGCCTGGCCGCCCAGGAACAAGAAGGCTTGCAGAAGCGCGCAGGGCTGGCCGCCGCGGCCCGCGAAGGCGAAGCCCGCCAACAGGCCTGCCAGTTGGAACTTGAAGAATTGACCGCGCAGATGGAAGCCTCGCGCCAGCAGCGCGACACGGCCAACTCCGGTCTGACCGAAAGCCGGGTGGCGCTGGCGGCGGAAGAGCAGGTGTGCGCTTCGTTCCGGCAACAGCGGCAATCCCTCGAGCAGCGAATCCATGAACTCGCGCAGGTCATGGAACAGCGGCGCGGCGAACTCTCCTCCTTCGTTGGCCGCAAGGAGCGGGCGGAATCCGAAATCCAGGAATCCCGCGGACGGATTGAAACGCTCCAGCATGACCGCCAGCAGGTGAACGCACAGGCGGCCGAACTGGTGGCGCAGAAGCAAACCCAGGACGCGGAGCTTGCCGCCCGGGAAGAAGCCTTGCGCGAGCACCGCCGGAGTTTGGCCGAGCTGCAAGAGCGGCGCGGCGCCCTCGAAGTCGAGCTGGCCCAGAAGGAGATGACCGTCCAGAACCTGTGCGAGCAGGTCCAACAGAAATACCATGTGAAGTTGGACGACGTGCGCAGCGAGTGCATCACCATTACCTTCGCCGATGAAGGCCCGCCCAAAGTCCATGTCATGACCCCGGAAGAGATGGCCGCCGCCGGCGCGGCGACCGATTGGGATGCGGTCGCCCAGCAAGTCGCGGCCTTGCAGCAGCGCATCGAGGAGATGGGACCGGTGAACCTGGTGGCCATCGAGGAATACGAGGAAACCGAACAGCGCTACCAGTTTCTCAGCAAGCAACACGATGATCTCGTCCAGGCCAAGGCGCAGTTACTTGAAGTCATCAACCGCATCAACGTCCAGACGCGTGAGATGTTCCGTGACACCTTCGAGAAAATCCGGGAGAGCTTCCGCGCCATGTTCACGGAGGTCTTCGGCGGCGGCAAAGCCGACCTGCTGCTGATGGACGAGAACGATCTGCTGGAAAGCGGGATAGACATCGTGGCCCGCCCGCCGGGCAAACAGTTGCAGACCATCTCACTCCTGTCCGGCGGCGAGCAGACGATGACGGCCGTGGCGCTGCTGTTCTCAATTTACCAGGTCAAGCCCAGCCCGTTCTGCGTGCTGGACGAGTTGGACGCGCCGCTGGACGAATCCAACATCAACCGGTTTATTCGCGTCTTGCAGCGTTTCCTGGCGCACTCGCAGTTCATCATCATCACCCATAACAAGCGCACCATCGGCATGGCGGATGTGCTTTATGGCATTACCATGCAGGAGCACGGCATCAGCAAGATCGTCAGCGTCAAATTCCACAAGGCCAACGAAGCGGTGACCGATCATCAGGCGGCTTCGCTCGAGACGCCGACCGCCGCGCCACTCGTTGACACGGAGGAAGACGCGCCGCACGAGCGCGACGAAACGCTCGAGATTGTAATGGCTAAGTGAACTAGCGCCCGTTCTTGTCCGACGAAAAACGATAGTGCGCGGCCGGGGCAGCCGCTGCCGGCGCGTCGGGCGCGGTATATGCCGGCCGGGATTCCGTCACCTCTGGCCGCAGCGCATAAGACACCGCTGGCGCCGATAAGTGTATTGCGGAGTGTACGCGGGGGCGGGAGCGACGCGCGGGGGCGGAGAGAAGCGAAAACCGAAGTCCAAAATCCGACGCAATCCACCTCGGAAACTCAAAGCCTCGAAACGGCTGCACGCTAGACCTTGCTCCTTTGGGATTGGTTCCTGATTTCGGATTCTGGGCACCCCCGGCACAAGGGACCATACGCCTTGATAGCTACTCATAGTTTTGAGACATAAGGATGCAGGTTTAGGACACAAGCGGACAGTTTCGGTACAGGGTCGTGAAATGCCGCCTTGCGGGCGCAAGTCAGGCCCGGCGGCAGAGGGGCCAAGAGGACAGCTTTGAACGCCAGCATCAGCGATGTTGCTGGCCGCACCAGCGGCAGCCTGCTTGGCCGGCCGATCTGCTGTCCCGCGCGCTTGGTATGGTTCCTGCGTGGAGCCCCATGTCTGGTTAGTATATGATGATTGGCCGGTTGAGTTTTTGGTGGTGCGCAGTTTTAATGGCCTATGGGCAACTTCCGGTGTGTGCCCAGCTTTTCCTGGTTGCCTCGCCCTCCGTCAACAATGCCAGCGCCTCGGGGGTCGTAGCCCTGGGATGGAATTCCAGCCCGGACACCAGTGTCACCGGTTACTTCGTTGGCTGGGGATTGTCCAGCGACGCCTGCACCAACCTGCTGGATGCTGGCAGCGCGACCAGGGTTACCGTTGCCGGCTTGGCCGCCAACGTGACCTACTACTTCACCGTCGTGGCCTATGACAACGCGGGCGACCAGAGCCCGCCCTCGAATGTAGTGACGTATGCCCCCGGCTCAGCAGTGTCGTATGCCCCTGGCTCAACGCTCAGCATCCAACCCACAAGTGGAGGGAATGCCCCCGGCCTGTCACTGAGTTTTCAAGGCCAAGCGGGTGTGATGTATTCCCTCCAGGCGACGATGGATTTCACGAATTGGGCGACGATCTTCACCACCAACTGCCCGGCTGCCGGCCCGGTCGCGTTCCAGGTTACGGACATGGCGAGTTATCCCCGGCGCTTTTATCGGGTGCGGCAGCAATAACTGTGGATCAAGCAGGTTTTTTGGGCTGGGCATTAACAGGCAGCCGACCGACATGGCATTGACATTCACCGGCGAGAGCTACAGTGCTGCCTCGAGCCTGACATCGTGGTTAAGGATAACTTTTCCCCAAATCCTTGTGTCGTGTTGTAGTTCGGCGTTTCCGCCTGTCTCCTTCATACGACTCACTCTTATTAAGCCAGGAATGGGCCTGGTGTTCGATCCAATCTTTAAGGACATCTTTATGCACTTTTGGGCCATAGCGAGCGGATTGCCCTTGACCGCAAGAAGCCCCCAGCTATACTCTCATTATGCCCCATCGGCGAACGGCGCGTCTCGTTCCGGTTCGGCTTTGCGAATGACAGATGATTACGACTTTGCAGTTGACGCGCCCGGACACGGGACTAGGTTTTAGTGTGATAGTGATCACCGGGCTCCGATGGAGACCACGAGAGGCGCGGATTGGCGGATGCGCCGGAGACTTGGGCGGAAGCAGTAAACACCACAAGCACGTGGTTTGAAGCAGAAATGCCGCAAGTGTCATCAGACAAAAGACAACGAAAATTGAAATCCGCAGATTCTTCCACTAAAGAGTCGGCCCTGCCGTCAGTGCGAAGGATATTTATCGTGGAGGATCACCCGATCTTTCGCGAAGGCCTGGCGCACATGGTCAACAGTGAGGAAGACCTGGCGGTCTGCGGCGAGGCAGGCGATGCGGAACATGCGCTCCCGGAGATTCTCCGCCTCAAGCCGAACCTGGTGTTGGTGGATATTTCGCTGCCGGGCAGAAGTGGGCTGGAACTAGTCAAAGAGCTTCGTTCAAGGAACGGCGGGTTGAAGCTGCTGGTCATCTCTATGCACGATGAGGCGCTCTATGCCGACAGGGTGCTGCGCGCCGGGGGAGACGGCTACATCATGAAACAGGAAGATCCGGAAGAGATTATTCACGCCATTCGCGATATTCTGGCGGGACATATTTATGTCAGCGAAGAGGTGCTAGCGGGCCGGCCGAAAGTTGCTCCGAAACGGCGCGACGAACCGGAAATGCGGCGGATCGAACAACTCACGGACTCGGAGCTCGAGACCTTGGAATTGCTTGGGCGAGGCAGGAGCAACCAGGAAATAGCCCGCCAGCTCGGCTTGAGCGCCACAAGCGTTCTCGCTCACTACCGGCGGATTCAGAGAAAACTGAAATTGCGGCACGCCAATGAACTGCTTCGTTATGCAGTTTGCTGGGTGGAAAATGGATGAGGTGACCCGCAGCCCGGGGACGGCGCGCTTTTCAGACGCGCTGGAAGTTATTGGGGCTTCTCACAGGGCACACGCACGATGATGGTCGTTCCCTGACTTGGCGCGGACTTAACTTCGCAGGTTCCCCCCAAAGACGCAGCCCGCTCACGCATATTTGTCAAGCCGACGCCATGCCCCTTCTGCCCGGCGGGCCTGGGTGTTTTCAAGTCGAACCCGCGTCCATCATCCTGTATTCTTAACACGACGGAATCGCCCTGAAATGCGATTTGCAGCCGCACCGTCCGGGCTCGGGCGTGCCTGGCCACATTGTTGAGGGCCTCCTGGACGATGCGGAAGAGGTTCAACTGCACGGCGGGCGGCAGGCTCTCGCTGAGTCGCGTCAGGGTGCATTTCACCGCCAGATTGGTCCGGGACTTGAGATCCGTGCAGAAGTTGCGGCAGGCGGTGGTCAAGCCGAGCGCGTCCAGGTCGCTGGGACGGAGATCGTGAGCAATGCGGCGATTCTCCTCTAGCGCCTGGACGAGCAGTCGGTCGCAGCGCGCCAGTATCTCGCGACCCGCGGGGCCGAGCCCGCCAACCAGGTCTTCCACCTTGCGCAGCCTCATTTTGGCCGACGCAATGATCTGGTTAACGCCGTCATGAAGTTCACGCGCCACGCGCTGGCGCTCGGCTTCCTGGGCTTCGATGATGCGCCGAGAGGCCTCTCGCAACCCTTCTTCCATTCGTCTGCGCTCGGTGACGTCACGAATCACACCCACCCAGGTCACGACCTGGGCCGCCTCATTCCTGATGGGTAAGAGATGCTGTTCGGTGAGAAATAAGGCGCCATTCTTGCGCCGCATTCTGAACTCGAACTCACTCAGAAATCCTTTCTCTTTGACCGCCGCATCGAAGTGCCGTTGGAACTCTGCCCACAGGGCTTCATTCACGTGTAAGAGAAAGGGAGTTTGGCCGATCATCTGCTCGCGGCTGTAGCCGAAGATACGAGTGGCCGCCGGATTGCATTCTTGAATCGTCATCGTCCGCGCATCTACGATCAGCACCGCGGCGTGAAGACCGTAGAGCGTCTTCTCCAGCAGTTGCTGGTGGGTGTGCAAAGATTGCTCCGCCCGGATTCGGGCGATGGCGCCTGCGGCTTGGGCGGCGATCGCCTCGATCACTTGGCGTGACCGGAGAGGAATCTCCCGGTGAACGTGAGAACCCACGTTGAGTGCAGCCACGACTTTTCCGCCGTGTTGCATGGGGACGGTCTCCAGGGCCAGCAAACCTTCGCGCTTGAGCCGCCGCACGACCTCAGCCAAGGGCCCGCCGCGTCGCCGGGACCTTGCCCGGCTTGGGTCGGCCGGGCGCGCCTGGACGGAGTCTGCCACCACATGCGAGGCATGCTTGATAAACCCGGCAGACAACCCCCGCTGCACTACGAGATCCATGGCTCCGGTCCTTGGGTCCACCAGGTAAACCGTGCCGCAGTCAATGGCTTCGTTTTCGAGTGCGAGCTGCAGCAACCGCTCCGCGGCGGCACTCAAATCGCCAGTCGCGCTCAGCAGAATGCCAAAGTCGCGCTGGACCTTCAGCACGTTCTCTGCCCACTTGCGCTCCGTGACCTCCCGGGAAATGCCCACCGTGCCGGTGACTTCTTCCTCCTCATTGAAAAGCGGGGATTTGACCGTCTCGAACCACCGGAGATGTCCCTGAGCATCGGCCATAGGCATTTCGACGACGACGGGACGCCGGGACCGCATGGCCGCTTGGTCTTCGCGTGTCAATCGGGCTGCCTCCTGCGGCACGACCTCAAACACGGTCTTGCCAAGGATCTGCGCCGTTGTTCGGCCAAACAGCTTTGCCAGCGGTTCGTTGCACGCTAGGTAGTGACCCTCCGCATCCTTCAGCCAGGCTGGATCAGGAATATTGTCCAGCAGGGCTGCCTGCAGAATCTGACTCATTTCCAGCGCGTCCTCCGCTCGTTTGCGCTTGGTAATGTCCTGGATGGTGCCCTCGTAATAGAGAACCGTGCCGCTGGCGTCACGCACCGCATGCGCGTTTACGCTAACCCAAATAATGCTGCCGTCTTTGTGGTAAAGTTCGAATTCAAAGCCCCGGACGAAACCCTGTAGTTCCAGCCGGCGTGTGAGCTCCCGGCGTCTTTCCGGCTTGACATAAACCTGGCGCGGGATATCGCTCACACTGGCGATCAATTCTTCGGGCGATGCGTAGCCCAACATATCCACCAATGCAGGGTTGGCGATCCGGAAGCGGCCCTCGGGTGTTGTCTGGAAGATCCCTTCGGTCGCCTTCTCGAAAATGCTGCGATACTTGGCCTCCGCTACCCGCAATGCTTCAGTCACTTCGATCCGTCGCAGCGTCGCTCCGCTATGGTCGGCCAAAGTCTGAAGGAGCTGCAAATCCTCCTCGGAATACGCCCGGGGCGTGTAGCTTTGCAGGGAAAGGATGCCCATGACCACACCGCCGGAATTAATAGGTACAAACATGCCGGAAGCTGCGGGCTGATCGAGATTGCCAAACGGCACCAGCTTCACGTCCGGAGACAATTCACCGGCCTCACGTAGTAGTCGCGGGCCCTCCTGGAGGACCAAGCGCATGAGCGGAGTGGGGGTGAGGGGCAGGCTGCTGGGTGGGAAGTGGGTTCGTCGGCTGCCGACCGTGTCAAACGTCAGGATCGGGATGATGCGGTCTTCCGCCGGCGAGTACAACGCATAGTAGCCCGCATCCCAGTTGAAGAGGTCCGAAGCGATTTCAAAAATCACCTTGGCGGCCTGATCCGGCGCAGACGCCGCGCTGAGGCGATAGCCCAGTTGCGCGAGAGCGCTCTTCCGCTTCTCTGCCCGCTTCCGGTCGCTGATATCTCTCGCCAGACCCACCAGGCCAATGATTGCGCCCTGGTCGTCTTTGATTGGGGAAGTGCTCAGCGCGATCGGGAACTCGGTTCCATCCTTTGTGCGGTTGAGAATCTCACCGTTCCATCCGCCGTTTAACGTTTGCTGGAAAACCTGGTCGTAAAGCCCGGGTGGATTCCGCGGCGAGTAAAGAAAATGCGGGGTCTTTCCTAGTGTTTCCTCTCGGCGGTAGCCGTAGGCCTTCAGAAATGCCTGGTTGGCAAAGGTCAGGCGGTTCTCGCGATCGGTGATGCAAATCAATTCGGTGCTGCTTTGCATCGCGTCGGCCAACAGCCGAATCTGCTTCTCCGCCAGCTTGCGTTCGGTGATGTCTCGGACGACCACCACAAACCCCGTGGGCTGGCCATCGGTGTCCGTTGAGACCCTGGCACTCAATTCCGTCGGGAAACGATGGCCCTCCTTGCTGATCAGCGTATACTGGGCCGTCTGCAGGGTGCCGGTTGCCAGCGTAGTCGAGATGTCTGCCCGGACGCGTTCATGATCCTCCGGCGGAGTCAGGTCGAAGGCGCTCTTCCCCAACACCTCTAAGGGATTGGCGTAGCCCAGCATCGCGACGCCCCGTGGGTTGACTGCGAGCAACCGGCCGTGCGGGTCAAGCAAGGCGACCGCTTCGGGCAGCATTTCGACCAACCGGCGGTAATGTAGTTCGCTGGCCCGCAGGGCGGCGGTCGTGTCTCGAAGCCGCAGGATCGTCCGGACCCGGGCCAGGAATTCATGCGGGGCCACTGGCCTGGCGATATAATCATCGCCCCCGGCTGTCAGGCCATCAACTTTTTCCAGGCTGCTCGTGGCCTGCCCGGAAAACAAAACCACAAAAACATCCTGCAGGGCGGCGTCCGCCTTAATTTGCCGACAGACCTCAATTCCGCTGAGGTCAGGCAGCATGACATCCAGCAGCACCAGGTCCGGGCTTGTTTCCCGTGTCAAACGGAGGCCTTCCTGGCCGGTCGAAGCCTCCCCCACCTCATAGCCCTCTGTGCGCAGGATTTCGGCATAAAGCGTGAGGTTGGTCGGATCGTCATCCACCACGAGTACGCGAGTCGCGTTGTTCATACCTTAGCCTTGTTTGATTCGCATGAAATATCAGACTCCGCCCGCAAAGTAAACACCGAAATAAACCGTTTTAGTAACGGGTCATGACGAGACGGAGCGGCGACAGCTTGCCGGCTTACCCGGTCCGAACGGCCTAAGCCGACATCCTGCCGCCGCTCCGATCCGTCGGTGTTTCGTGCGTGGCATGAAATATCTGGCTCAGGCCCGCAAATTGGTTGCGGGGGCTGGATTTGAACCAGCGACCTTCAGGTTATGAGCCTGACGAGCTACCGGGCTGCTCCACCCCGCGATCCCAAGTGTGGGCTCAATAATACCACGATTTTTCGGCCAGGCAAGAGGTTTTGTGAACAAATATCGGGCGAGGGGAAGGTGAAGCCAATTGCAGGCCGGAGGAGCGGAGGCGTGTTAGCCGAGGAAGTTAAGCGGAACATGGCGCGAAGATCGCATCGGTCATGCCATGAATGATCTTTTTGTCCGCGGGGCAAATCGTGGCGAGCACGCCGCCCAAATGGGCTCGCGCCGCGTCCGCCTCGCCGGCAACGAAATAATATGGGCAAAGCCGCACGCGCGCTTTCATGGGGACGAGTTGGTCGCGGTCGAAATCGAGCCACTCTGCCTCGACTACGCCTGGTTTGTGATACCGCTGCAAAACGTAAGGCGAGTGAACGAAACTCGCAAGGGCTTGGTCCACCGCCGCCGCCCAGTCTGCCTGGGGAAGGTCGCTCCCGAGATAGACCCCGCGTGCCCCCCAGGCGTGGGCCGAGAAGCCGGACACTTTCAGAATCAACTCGCGCTCTCTTTGGGAAAGCGTCTTAAGCTGGCGCCAATCCGTGAGGTTCAGCTCCGGGATCGCGGCGTGCGGGGGCAGGGAAGCGGGGTCAATGACCCAGGTGTAAGGGACCAGTCGCAGTAATCGGCTAAAAAAGCTCTCGCCCAGTTCCTGCCGCCAGAAGGCTCGCAGGTTCCGGTTCCACAAGAGCGCGAAAAGTATCTTCTCCTCGAAGATCGGCTTGGGTGGGGGGGTGAGGCGGATGCGCTTGGCAGCCGCAAGGTCGAAGATTCTTTTGGCGCTGGGCACGTTGGCCAGGTCGAACAGCTCGAAGAAGCGATAGACGGCGTCACCGTCGGCGAAGGCGCTGAACGTTGCGTCCCGAACTTTGAATCGTGAACCGTCTGGCTGGTTGGCCAGCCAGGTCATTTCCGGCCTGTAGGTGGCTGCTTCTTCGGAAACGACAATGTGCACTGTGGGCGCGTCCGCGAAGATGCTGGCGAACCCGCGCAACATCCCGTCCGCGCCGCCGAGAACCTCCGCGCCCATTCGCGAGTAAGTCTGATTGAGCCAGCCGGTGAGGCCCATGCCCCCGGGTACGGAATCGAGTTCGGTGACGCTGAGGCCATGTTCGGTGATGAGGAGGTCCGGGCGAATGACGCGCGGCAGCTCGTTCTTGAAAGCCGGGGCGCGCTGGACTTGGACGAGTTCAGCCGGCTTGCCCTGGTCCAGCCAGCGGGCAACCCACTCCGGCTGTTTGCGTTCCGCGCTTTTGCGGTAGAGCAGATTGACCGCGCGATAGAACTGCAGCAACACGCGCCCAAGGGATTCCACCTCTTTTGCCAGGGTGGGACCCAGCGGATAAGGGGCTGGAGAGGTCCGCCAATCGAGACCCGCGAATAGCCCTTCGGCCGGGAGGCGGTCGCGGACGAAGCGCGCGCGGTCGGCGGCTTCGGCCGGCGCAGAGCTTTGGATTCCTGGGGTCACGAGGTGCGGGCTCCCTCTCAGGCATGAGGCACACGGTCTCAGGAGCGCACCTGTCCGGTCCCGATGCCGATCCACTTGCAGCTGGTCAGTTCTTCGAGGCCCATCGGGCCGCGCGCACCGATCTTGTCGGTGCTGATGCCGATTTCGGCGCCCATGCCGAACTCGCCGCCGTCGGTGAAGCGGGTCGAGGCGTTCCAATAGACGGCGGCGGAATCCACCTCGCTAAGAAACTGCTTCGCGCGAGCCTTGTCCTGAGTGACGATGCTGTCGGAGTGGGCCGAGCCGTAATGGTTGATGTGGTCAATCGCCTGCCGGACCCCATCCACCACGCGCACGTTCAGGATGTAATCATTGTATTCGGTAAACCAGTCCTGCTCGGTAGCGCGGCGGATTTCGGATTTCGGATTTCGGATTTCGGATTTCAAGATCGCCTCGGCCTCGGGGTCCACCCGCAACTGGACGTTCTTCTCGCCAAGGGGCCGGGCGATGGCGGACAGGAAGGCGGGGGCGAGCTTGCGGTCCACGAGCAGGGTTTCCATGGCATTGCAGACGGCGGGCCGCTGGAGCTTGGCGTTGAGCGCGATTTCCTCGGCCATCTTCAAATCAGCATCGCCATCCACATAGACGTGGCAGACGCCTCTGTAATGCTTAATGACGGGTACCTTCGAGCACTCGGCCACGGCGCGGATCAGGCTCTCGCCGCCGCGCGGCATGCACAAATCCACATACTGCGTCAACGACAGCAATTCTTTGACGGCCTCGCGGTCGGAGGTGGGCACCACCTGGATGGCGTGTTCCGGGAAAGCCGGCCGGGTCCGCTGGCCCGCTTCGATCATGATCTGCGCGACTTTCAGGTTCGAGTTGAGCGCCTCCTTGCCCCCGCGCAGAATCGTTGCGTTGCCAGACTTGAAGCACAGGCCGGCGGCATCGGCGGTGACGTTGGGACGGGATTCGTAGATGATGACGACGACGCCAATCGGCGTGCTGATCTTCTGGAGCTTGAGGCCGTTGGGGCGGACGCGCTCATCGAGCACCCTGCCGACCGGGTCGGGCAGGGCGGCGACTTCGCGCAAGCCTTTGGCCATGGCCGTGATGCGCTTGTCGTCGAGCTTGAGGCGGTCAAGCATGGCGGAGGAAAGGCCCAGTTGCGCGCCGACCTGCATATCGAGCGCGTTGGTGTCTTTGATGGCAGCGGCGCTCTGATCGAGGGCGTCGGCCATGGCGAGCAGGCAGGCGTTCTTGTCGCCAGTAATCAGGCGCGACAGCTCGCGCGAGGCGACTTTAGCCCGCTGCGCCAGTTGGGTCATCTGCTCGGTCAAGGTCATGGAGGGAAGCTAAGCCAAATCTGGAAAGTTAAAAGGGTGAAGTGAATATTGGCTGGAGTTTGGTGTCCAACTTCCTGGCCTTGGCCGGGCTGGGCTTGCGGCGGTCAGGGTTCCGTGTCGGCCTGCTCCAGGACGGTCAGGATTTTGTCGAAGGCGTCGCGGATTTGGGCGTGGTTGCTGAGGTCCACGACGAAGCGGTTGTCGCGGTTGGGGCGGGAGAGGGCGTGGCCGTCGGCAAAGAGGATGTCAGCGAATTGCAGCCGGTGATGGGTGCGGGGTTTGATGTTGAAGGCCGCCAGGTCGGGGGGGCACAGGAAGAGGGTATCGAGGGCGAGGGCGCGGATGGGGAGGCCGTTGCGGTTGTTGCCGAGGTGGTCGAGGGCGAGACGGTCCAGCGGGGCAGGCGTGTTGGGGCTGTCGAACAGGTTGGTGACGCCGGCGTGGCGATAGTAGTAGCTGCTCTGGGCTTGATTGGTGCCGACCTTGGCCAGCTCGGCCGTGGCATCCACGGTCTGATCGGTGCCAGGACAGAAGAGGGCTTTGGGCTGGTTGCGAAGGTGATCTTGCAGGAGGAGGCCCAAGCCCACCGGGGCGCCGTTTTGAAGTGAGACCAGGCTGGTGGGCGCGCCGGTGGAAGGATAGAAGTCCCCCGCGCTGGTGAAGGGCGGAGCTTTGGGGCCGTAGGGGATTCTGCCGTTGTTATCACCCGCGTAGGTGTTGATGGCGATGCCGATCTGGCGGAGGTTGGAGAGGCAGGCAGTCTTCCAGCCTTGCTCGCGCGCAGAGGCCAGCGCCGGCAGGAGCAAGGCCACGAGGAGGGCGATGATAGCAATGACGACTAGCAACTCGATGAGCGTGAAGGCCAGGCGCGGCGGGTAGGGAGAGAATTCCCCTAAAGAAGATTTCGCGCTTTGAACCCCTGAAGCACCGGGGAACATCCAACATCCAACATCCAACCTTGAACATCTAATGGACGCCATTGGGGCAATCTTCGGACGTCGGGCGTTCGATGTTGGATGTTGGATGTTCCCTAGGTTCATGGAGAGGGGAAAGCGCCTGGGGGCTGGCGCCCTCCAAAACGCTGGCGCGCCGTAGCAGAGTCTTGGGAGTTCATGGCGGCGCGGAGGCTAGGGCAACTGGCGCGCCCGGTAGAAGCGGCGGTTGAGGTTCGTGGCCGGGTCGAGGAAAGAAGTGGCGCCGGTGGTGTTGGTGAGGGTGCCGAGGCTGGTCCAGTTGGACAGCGCAAACGCAGTATTGGTGCTGGCCAGAATCTCAAAGCGCAGTCCGGGCTCGCTTTGCAGGGTGAAGGTGAATTGGGCGTTGGTGCTGACTGGGGAGAGCAGCGTGGGCGTTACGGTTGAGGAGAGGCGCACGTTGTCCAGGTCCCAGTATCCGCCCATCAAGTCGAAGCCGACGGTCGAGAGTAACTGCACGCCGATGTAGCGCCCAGCACAGGGGTCGCGGGCCTTGACGGTCGGAACGCGCACCCCGAAATCAATGAAGTGAGTTGCGTTGCTGAAGATGGCGGCGCTGTTGGTGACCGAGGTAGCGGCCACGGTGATCTTGTTGCTGGCGCTGTCGCGATAATACAGACTGAGCTCCAGCGTAGTGCCCTCCTGCATGGGATAGGCCAGATTGGTGCCGCCGAGGACCCCGACCGTGAGTGTGTAGGACTTGCCCACGTCAAAGGTGGCACTGAAGGCATGCATGGGGGTTGGGTTTGCATAGTCGGTCGAGTCGTAGTCCTGGAAGACCGCGGTTTGGGGGGTCGCGAACAGGAATACCGCTTGATTGCCGTCGCAGTTGTCAATGTGATACGGGTCGGGGGGCGTTGTGTTCAGGAAAACGCCGGTCTGGAGGGTGCTCTGGTCGTTTATGTCAGGTTGCGGGTTCTGCTGCCAGGAATCAATGAAGGGAGTGGCATAAGTCGTCGTCGGCAACTCGAAGGAGGCGTTGGGCATGGTGATCGTTGCGGCTGGAAGCTTCCCGGCGCAGGCGCCCAGGGCAAGGAGGGTAATTGCGAGCGGGGCTAAGCTGAATGTTTTCCAGCGCGGCAGGGCCGGAACCAGACGGAAAGAAAAGACAGGAAGATTTAAGACAGGAAAATGTTCTGAGAGAGGAATCAGATTACAAATCTGCGCTACGATGGCGGCTGCCAGGCGTAGAAGTGCACCGACAAAAGTTCGGTTCATACGGCGCGGTTGCATAGCGGGACTATGGCGTGACTGGTTTTTCGCCGAGCATGGCGGCGAGGTCGGGTTCGATGGCTTCGGCCCAGAGGCGGTAGCCGGTGGGCGAGAGATGCAGAAAATCGCGCATCATGTCGCTCGAGATTCTGCCATCGGGCTGAATGAAGAGGTGGCCGATGTCGAGGAAGTGAATCCAGTGACCGTCATCGAGTTTGTGCAGGGCCTGGTTGACCTGGAGGGCCTTGGCGCGTTGGGCGCAGAAGTCCTCGCGGAAGGGGAAGATGCCCAGGAGGAGGACCTGGGTGTCGGGCAGCTTTTCGCGGAGTTTGTTGACGACGGCGGTCACGCCTTCCAAAACCTGCCGTGGGGTGTTGTTGTCGTCGGGAATGTTGTTCACGCCAATCAGGACCACGGCGACTTTAGGTTTCAAGCCGTCGAGATTGCCGTGGTCGAGGCGCCAAAGGACGTGCTGGGTATGGTCGCTGCCGACGCCCAGATTGAGGGCATGACGGGGGGCGTAATATTTCGCCCAGACCCCTTTGCCATTGCCTTCCCAGCCCTGGGTGATGGAGTCGCCGACGAAGATGACTTCGGCTTGGCCCTGGCTTTCCTTGACCCGCTTGTTGAGCTCCAGGAAACACTCGTAGCCCTGGCCTTCGCGGGGGATCGGGTTGATGCATTGATGAAGCTCGGGGGCCGGGTTGGTCTGGCCGAACACGGCGGGAGCGAGCAGGACGAGGGCGGCAGCCAAGCGCGCGCCAACGCGGACGAAACAATGCATGCCAGGAGTATTGGTACGCCAGGCCCGGTTTTCAAGTCGTTTCAGTTGCCCGACGCGGGCGGGGGAGGCGCTGGCGCGCGGCAATGCCACCGATGTCCTCCAGGATGAGCACCACCCGCTCATGGCCTTGGTAGTCAAAGGGGGAGGCGGTCAGCAGGATGTCCAACTTCTTGACTCTGCGCCCCGAGCACAGCTCCATGCGGACCTGGCGCCGGACACACTTCTTGCCGGCGAAGGCTTCGTTCACCGCACCCCGAACCAGGCAACTCTTGCAGAACGGGCCGCGCCCGCACCCCGAGTTCACATCCCGGGAGTGCAGGCAGCGGAAGACATCGCCCGCGCGCCGGTGGAGAATGCGGCGCGGCCTCATGCCCAGAAACGCGCCGGCCGCAGCGTTGTGGTCCAGGACGGTCACGTCGCGATCCACGAGGAAAACGTAGGAGGGGATGGCGTCGAGCAACTGGCGCAGCAAAACCTCGTTGCTCATTTGGGTAACCTGGATGCGCATGGAATCCTTTTTGCCTGCGTCGGTCCGGTCTGTCAAAACAAATTGTCCTGGAGAATCTCTTTGCCCCCAACGCGCCGGCGGGCTAGTGTTGGATCAACACATCGAACACCAGAATAGCCGATGAACAGTTTCTCCAGCGTGCGGGTTCGGTTGGTGGGAGCAGTGTTTCTTGCCGTAGCGCCGGCGTCGCTGGTGATGTACCTCGCCGACAAGTACTACGCGGCCCATTACGGGGATCACCTGCCCTGGACCGGCTTTGCGGTCGGATTGTTTGCCTTGGCGGCGGCCTGGTTTGGCGGCGAGCGTTTTATCCTCCGGCAGGTGCAGATGCTTTGGCAGGCGGCGCAGAAATTGGGGGCCGGTGATTTGACCAGCCGCACGGGGCTGGCGGCGGAGGGTGGTGAATTGGGCGAGTTGGCGCGCGCCTTTGACGCCATGGCGGCCTCGCTGGAGCAACGCGTCAAGGAACGCGAGCAAGCGGAGCGGACCCTGTTGAACCGGTCTTTTCAACAGACCGTCGTGAGCGCCCTGGGCCAGTTCGCGATGGTGAGCAACGATATTGCCGCGTTGCTCGACCAGGCGGTCATGCTGGCCGCCCAGACGCTCGAGGTCGAGTATTGCCACGTGCTCGAACTGCAACCGGGCGGCAAGTTCCTCCTGCTGCGGGCGGGCATCGGCTGGAAGGATGGCTGGGTGGGGAAGGCCATGCTGCCAGCGGAGTCGGGGACGGAATGGGACTTCACGTTAAAGGCCGGGGAGCCGGTGTTCATCGAGGATTTGGGCCGGGAAACCCGATTCCGCGGCTCCTCGTTGTTAACCGAGCACGGGGTGGTCAGCGGATTAACCGTAGCCGTGGCCGGGCATGGCCAGGCGTTTGGCATCCTTGGGGCGCACACGGCGCGCCGGCGGAAGTTTACCGAGGATGAGGTTCATTTCCTGTTCTCACTCGCCACGGTGCTCGCCATGGCGGTGGAACGGCTTCGCGCAGAAAGCGAATTGCACAAGCTGGCCGCCTTCGTCCAGCTCAATCCCAACCCCGCCCTGGAGCTGATGGCCGAAGGGGCGGTCACGTATTCCAACCAGGCCGCACAGGCACTGGCCAAATCCCTCGGTCAGGAACACACGGACCGGATTCTGCCGCCCGACATCCATGAGATCGTGCCGCGGTGCCTGGAGACGGGGCAGGGCGTGCTGAACCGCGAGACCCGGTTCGCCGGACGAACTTTATCCTGGTCGTTTCACCCCGTGGTGGCCAGCCAGGTGGTCCATTGTTATGTCGCCGACATTACCGACAAATTGAACCTGGAGGCCGAGTTGCGCCAGTCCCAGAAGATGCAATCCATTGGGCAACTGGCCGCGGGGATCGCGCACGATTTCAACAACATGCTCGCGGTGATCCAGGGGCACTCCGGGATGATCATGGCGAAGAACAACCTGCCGCCCGAGATAGCCGAGTCGGCGGGAGCGATCTACTACGCGGCCGACCGCGCCGCGGCGCTGACCCGTCAATTGCTCATGTTCAGCCGGAGAAACGTGATGAAGCTCGAGGCGCAAGACCTGCGGGGGGTGGTCAGCGAGCTGTCGAAAATGCTCCAGCGCCTGCTGGGCGAGACCATCACGCTCGAATTCCATCCGCCGCCGGAACTGCCGCTGGTGCAGGCGGACCGGGGCATGGTTGAGCAGGTGATCATGAACCTTGCGGTGAATGCGCGCGACGCCATGCCGAAAGGCGGCACCCTGACGGTCACGACCCATCGGGTCGAAATCAACGAGGCCTACGTGCAGACGCATCCGGAAGCGCGGTTGGGCCCTTTCGTTTGCCTGCGCGTGACCGATACCGGCTGCGGGATGGACTCGGCGACCCGAGCCCGCATCTTCGAGCCGTTCTTTACCACCAAAGAAGTCGGCAAAGGGACTGGCCTGGGCCTGGCCACCGTCTATGGCATCGTCAAGCAGCACGAGGGCTGGGTCGAGGTCGCCAGCGAAGTGGGCCAGGGCAGCACGTTCAGCATTTTTTTCCCGGCCAGCACAGCGCCGGTGAAGGAGGCGCCGCGAGAGGTGGCGCCGGCTGCCACCGTGCGCGGTGGCCACGAGACCCTGCTCGTGGTCGAGGATGAGCCGGTGCTGCGGGAGATGGCGCACATGATCCTGCAGAGTTGCGGCTACCAGGTGTTAGTGGCGGGCTCCGGCCCGGAGGCTTTGCAGGCCTGGGAACGTCACCCGGGCGTGATTGACCTCGTGCTTACGGACGTAATCATGCCCGGTGGAATGTCGGGCCGGGACCTGGCGGTTAAACTGCTGGCCCGGCATCCCAGCACCCGGATTGTTTTCACCAGCGGCTACAACATGGAGGACAAGAACGCGGACTACTTTGGCAAGGGGGGCATGGTTTCCTTGCAGAAACCCTATACTCGTGAGACGCTGACCAAAGTGGTGCGCGAGTGTTTGGACAAATGAGCCGCCCACGGCGAGCGGGACGGCACCCACACGACTTGCGGAATCGCCGGGGTGCATCTTGTATAAATACGCGATGAAGGTCATGGTCGTCATTCTGGGGCTGATGCTTGCGGCGGCCTCGCTCCAGGCGGCGGAAAGGAAGGTCCTGCCGGGGCATCTGCCGGCAGCCGCAGCCGGTTTGCAGCCGGCGGGCCGCCTGGCCGCGGGAACGAACCTCTATCTCGTGATCGGGCTGCCCTTGCGCAACCAAACCGCACTAACCAACCTGATTGAGCAACTTTATGACCCGGCCAGCGCCAACTTTCGCCAGTGGCTGGCGCCGGAAGAGTTCACCCAACAGTTCGGCCCGACGGAGGAAGATTATCAGAGAGTCCTTCAGTTTGCGGAGCAGCACGCGCTGAAAATCGTCGGCACGCATCCGAACCGGATGTTGGTGGATGTGACCGCACCGGTGGTTGAGATCGAAAGGGCGTTTCAGGTGCGGATGCAGGTTTACCAGCACCCGAAGGAGAACCGGATGTTTTATGCGCCAGACCGCGAACCAACGGTGGAAGCGGACATGCCGATATTGCACGTCGCCGGCCTGGACAACTACCTCGTGCCGCGTCCTTTGCTCAAGGTGAAGGACAAAACTACCACGGGCGGTTCCGGGCAAACCGTAACGCCCTACGCCACCGGTTCCGGCCCGGGCGGTGACTTCACCGGCGAGGATTTTCGCGCCGCATACGCTCCGGGCGTGACTAACACCGGTGCCGGGCAATACATCGCCATCGTGGACGTTGGCGGTCCTTACTATGCCCTGGACATTTACATGTACGAAACCAATGCCGGCTTTTCGACCAATATCGTCATTACCAACATCCTGCTCTCCGGCTGGACGGGCATTCCCGTCGGAACCAATGCCGACGACGGCGAGGAGACGTTGGATATTGACATGGCCCTCTCGATGGCGCCGGGAGCTACCATCCTGAATTACGAAGGCGAGGCGCACGACGTTTTCAATCGCATCGCCACGGACAATCTGGCCAAGCAAATCACTTTGTCTTACGGCTTCGGCATTGATGCGAACATCAATCAATTGTTCCTGCAATTCGTGGCACAGGGTCAGGCATTTTTTCAGGCCTCGGGCGACGGTGGAGCGGACCTGCCCGGGGGCGTCGGGCTGACCGGCGAGCCTTACGCGACGATTGTGGGCGGGACATCATTGACGACCAGCAGCGCCGGCGGACCGTGGCAATCGGAAACGACCTGGGTCGGCAGCGGCGGCGGCGCCAGCGGTTACGGCATCCCCGCCTGGCAACAGGGCGTCAGTATGTCCGGCAATCAAGGCTCGGCCATCAATCGGAACTATCCGGACGTGGCCATGCTGGCCGACACGCTCATCTGGTGGTATTACAGGAACGGCGTGGGAGCAACGGTCGGCGGAACCAGCGCTTCGTCGCCGCAGTGGGCGGGCTTTATGGCGCTGGTCAACCAGGCGGCAACGGCTCAGGGTTCGCGACCCGTCGGCTTCCTTAACCCGGCAGTTTATGCGATTGGCAAGGGGCCTTACTCCACTTACGCGAGCGTGTTCCACGACATCAGCACCGGCAACAACTTCAATTCCCAGAATCCCACGAAGTATTCTGCCGCGCTCGGCTACGACTTGTGCACCGGTTGGGGCAGCCCCAGGGGCAGCAACACAATCGCCGCCCTCATCGGTTTCGGGACCAATAACTTCACGCTCAACGCGTTGCCGGTTGGCTTGAACATTCTGCGAGGCGGCGTCGCCACCTCCGTCCTTCAGGTGGCGCCCATGAACGGCTTCAGCGGCAGCGTCAGCCTGTCCATGTCCGGCCTGCCAGGCGGCGTGACCGCGTCATTCAACCCGGCAACGGTGACCACGAATATCAGCATTCTGACCTTGACCGTCAGCAGCGCCGCGGCGACCGGACAAACCAACTTGACCCTGACGGCCACCTCGGGCGCATTGACGCATACGATGACGATCAGCCTCACCGTCGTTGCGCCGATTCCCGGTGCTGTTCAAGTCAGCCTCTCGTCCCTTTTCAACCGGGCTGGCATTTACAGTGACAGTCGGACTTTCAGCGGCGGCCTGGACGGCGGCGGCTATGCTTATTCGGCGAACTTGCTTGGCGGGGCGCTGAGCTGGAACAGCACCGTCTTCAGCCTGGGACCGGTGAACGCCGCGGACGCCGTCACCGCCGCCGGCCAGACGATCACGCTGCCATCAGGCCAATACACGACCTTGCTGCTGCTGGCCACCGCCGTCAACGGCAACCAGAATAACCAGACCTTTACCGTGACCTATACCGACAATTCGACCGCGGTCTTCACGCAGAATGTCAGCGATTGGTACTCGCCGCAGAACTACGCCGCCGAATCTATCGTGGCCACCATGCCTTACCGCAATACTTCCAGTGGCGGGAAGGACAACCGGACCTTCTATTTGTATGGCTATTCCTTTACCCTGAACCAAACCAAGACGGTCAAGAGCCTCACGTTGCCGAGCAACAGCAGTGTGATCGTCCTGGCCCTCACGCTGGTGAACGCCCCGGCCTCGGCCTCGCTGGCCTCGTATTACAATCGCGCCGGGATGTGCACCGACGGCACGACCTTCACCAATCCCGCCACCGGCGGCCTGGACGGCGGCGGCGCGGCTTATTCGGCCTCGCTGCTCGGTTCGGCTCAAACCTGGAACGGCGTCCAGTTCAATCTCGGCCCGGCCAATGCCACCAACGTCATCAGTGGCGCCGGTCAGACCCTGGCCTTGCCGCCAGGCAATTACTCGACATTGCGGCTGCTGGCGACCGGCGTCCAAGGCAATCAGACCGCACAATCTTTCACGGTGACTTACGCTGACACGACCACCGCCAGCTTCTCTCAGAGCCTCAGCGACTGGTTTTCGCCGCAGAACTATGCTGGCGAAGCCAAAGCGGTGACCATGGGCCATCGCAACAACAGCAGCGGCTCGACCGACAACCGGACTTTCTATCTCTATGGCTATTCATTCACCCTCAACAGCGCCAAAGTGGTGCAGAGCCTCCGGCTGCCGAACAATGGGTATGTCGTGGTGCTGGCCGCCAGCTTGATCCCCAATTGGCAGCCGACCTTCCTGGTCAGTCCCTTCACGGAACCGGGTGCCGCTGCCGGCCAGGCCTACTCGGGCACCGTCGCCACCAATGCCACCGACCTGAACGGCGACACCTTGACGTTCACCAAGCTCAGTGGGCCGGCTTGGCTTAACGTCGCAAACAACGGCGCCCTCTCCGGCACGCCTCTCTCCCCTGATGTCGGCGTCAACAGCTTTGTCCTCGGCGTGACGGACCCCGGCGGGTTGTCGGGCAGCGCGACGATGACCCTCACCGTCACGCCCGCGCTGCCTGTCACCGCCACCATTTCCCTGCAAGGCGCCGAGCTTTGGCTGGACTGGAGCGGCGGCATTGCGCCTTACCAGGTGCAAATGGCAACCGATGTCACCAGCCCGGACTGGCAGGCGCTCGGCGGTCCAACCAACGCGACCCATCTGACCCTCTGGCCCACCAACGCCGCCGCTTTTTATCGCATTCTCGGACAGTAGGCCATGAAGTGAAATCCGAAACAAATCGCCAAAACTAACTTAACTTCCCCGGCGGATATGCAGAATCCTCAAATCCCTAAGGAAAATGTGAATTGGCTACTTGCTGCAGGTCGCCGGCAAATTGGCGAAAAGCTCGGATTTGCTGGGTTATTGAACAATCGTCAGGGAAAGTTAGGTTAAGGCTTTGGGCTTGGGGGCGTAGCGCGACGCCACACTTCCATAACGCCTGCCCGCCCGCCTCTTGGTCTCCACGGCACTGCGACGGCACTGCGACGGCACTGCAACGGTATTGCAACGGTATTGCTACGGTATTGCTCCCATGGGCATCGCGATGCCCATGGGAGCAATACCGTAGCAATACCCTAGCAACACCTTTGTAGTAAGGCAGGAGTAGGGGAGGAGTGAGCTGGTGCTGCCCTGTACACCCCCACCCAGCCGGCCAGTAATTCTGGCGGACACACTGCACCTAAACCAGTGGGATTCAACACCTTGGCACCGGAAAGACGCCGCGGCACCCCTCGCCTGATCCTTGTCCTGGGCCCTCGGCACTGCTCGCTTGCCTGACTTGCCTATAGTTTTTTCAGAACAAGTAGCCAGACCGTGATTTCCGTTCTCTTGCCTGGTACCGGTAGCAAGTAGTGATCTGCCGTTTTCCAGCGATATTTGAGGATTCTGCAATTCCGAACGGGAAGTCGAGTCAGGTGACCGGATGCGATTTAGTCTCCGGGCAATACTCGATAGGCCTGCAAAGCAATCGCCGATGCTGTAGGATTGCCACTGGCTCAAATGATTTCTGAGGCGGAGCAGATTTGCAGAAGGAAGTAGCGCAACCTAAGAATGCCCTCAATTCAGAGCGCGGACAATGCCTCTGCCAGATATTCGTATTCGGACAGGGAATTATAAACATGCGCCGAGATGCGGAAGTAGCGCCGTTCTGGCCGGCCAATCCGCAGCAGCGGCACTTCGATGCGGAACTCGTCATAGAGCCGCTTCTGCTCGACATCAATCCGCCCGGCGCGGGGCACCCCTTGAAAGCGCGCCGGCAGCGGCAGGGTGGCCATGGCCCCGAGCATGCTCTCCGGGCAAGGCGCTTCCACCTGCAACTCCCGGCAAAGCACTCGCCGGGCTTGAACCACCAGCCGGTGATTGCGCTCCCGCAATTCGCGCCAGCCGCCCGGCACCAGTTTTGCCAACCAGGGAATCGTCGCGCCGGCGGAAAACCAAGCCGTGGGATCGAAGGTTCCGACCCAGTCAAACCGGTCTTGAAAGGCGCTGTAGCCTGGCCTGGGGGTGTTGTTGCCATGGCTGATGACGGCCGGCTGCACGGCTCTCTGCTTGTCCTCGCGCACCCACAAAAAGGCTGCTCCCTTGGGGGCACAGACCCACTTGTGCAGATTGGCCGTGTAATAGGCTGGCGCCAGGCGCGAGAGGTCCAGGGACTCCATGCCGGGTGCGTGCGCCCCATCCACCAGCGTATCCACCCCGCGCCCTTCCAATTCGCGGACGAGTCGCGCCAGCGGGAACACCAGCCCGGTGCTGCTGGTGACATGATCCAGCAGCACCAGCCGCGTGTGCCTGCTCACCGCGCCGACTACGGCCTCAACCACCTCGTCGGCTGAGCCAAGCGGAAACGGAACCTGTGCCACGATGAGTTTGGCGCCTGCCCGGCATGCCGCTTCGACCAGCACATTATGGCAGGCGTTGTAATCGTGGCTGGTAGTAAGGATCTCATCACCGTGGCGCACCTTGAGCGAACGCACCACCGCATTCACACCGGTTGTGGCGTTGGTGACAAACACCAGGTCTTGGGGGCGGGAACCGACAAACTTCGCCACCTGGGCGCGGACCGGCTCCAGGCGCTCTTCGTAGCGCCGCCATAGAAACTGGACCGGTTCGGCCTCCATTTGGCGGCGCAGTTCCTCCTGGAGCTGGAGAATCGGTCGGGGACAGGCGCCGAAGGAGCCGTGGTTAAGGAAGACAACGCCGGGTGCCAGCACCCAGTAACGACGAAGTCTGGATTGGGTCGGGAATGCCAGTTTGGTCTGCTTCACTCAGTGAGTTTAGTGAAAAGGTCCTTTAATCCGAAGCTGGAAATCTCAGGCTCTGAAGATTTGGACCAAGTGAGCAGGTTCCACAAAAGGGCTCCCAGCACGCCACAGATTTCCAGCAGACTGTTTACCGCGTAGTAGAGGAGCGTGCCGGCAACGGCCTGAAGTTGCGGCGGGCCGTCCATCTGAGGATGTTGCATTGGCGTGGTCCGCGCCGCCTGGCGGCTTTCGGGCGTGCGGGTTTCTGCTTGGCGATTTTCGGAGTTACGGTAGGCTTGACGCTGATGAGTGGAATCCGCCGGTTGGCGCCTTTGCCGAGACGAACGGTCAAACAACTCCTGAGCGTGGGATTGGCGCTTGGCTGGCTGGCCGGCTGTGGCACCCAAAGGAGCTATGACCTGTCCCTCCGGGACGCTTCCGCAGGGATCGAGGCTTCGGACGAGTTCAAAATTGAAGAGCTTGTCTATGGGTATCTGCTGCAAAGGGACTTTTCGGGAGGAGGAAATGTTTCCGCCGTTTTCCTGAAGGCTAGCAATGAGAAAGTGGCGGCGTTTATTCGCAGATTTCCAAATCACGTTCCCAAACTCAAGCCGACCGACAGGGTGCGACTCTACCCAGCCAGCAGCCCTCTGGACAAGGAGACGGGGAAGCCGGCCATCATCCTGGCGGCAGTTGTTTCCGAGCTCCAGGGAGATTGCGCAGACGCGATCGGCACTTATTACGCGGGGCCAGCGGTGTCCGGGAAATACGTCTTCCGGTTGAAGCGAACGGATGGAAACTGGCGGGTTGAGAGCGTGCAATAACGCCGAGCCGGCTGGCGTGGCAGTCGGATCGGCCAGGCGGCGGTGGCAAGCTCTGACGCCAAATGAAGTTGGCCGCGGCGGCCCAGCCGTGCCGCTTCGCCAACGCCGGTGCGATGGTCGGCGGAGGGATTCGCAAGCGTGGCGACTAGCGGGCCGTTTCGGTGGCAAGACCGACCTTGGTGATGTCCGCCTGCTGCAGGGCATCCAACACATTGATAACCCGCTGGTAATCCACGTCAGCCGCGCCGCGAACGACGACAGTGGTGTCGCGATCGCTGGCCCTCATGGCAACCAGGCTCTCTTTGAGAGCCGGCAGCTCCATGGGTTGGTCATTGAGGCTGATACGGCCACTGGCTTCCACGCTGATGCGGTTGATTTTCGGCGGGGGAGAAGCCGGCTTATCCTTCTTGGGCGAGGGCAGGTTCATCTCGAGGTCGTTGGACAATTGTGGAGTGGTGATGATGAAGATGACGAGGAGCACGAAAGCGAGATCCAAGAGCGGCGTGATGTTCAGCTCGTTCAGGGAGGTGTGATGGCCTTTGGAGAACTTTCTCACGGGGTAGTGAGTTTGGCGAGGGGCTCGGCTCGGGTGCTCTCGACGTCGAAGCGAACGAGGAACCTGGCTGGGAACCCGTTGGGGGGCGACCGGCTGATTGTCTTGGTCTGGGCCACCACTGCCTTGACCGAGTCGTCCCAGCGTTTGTCGCCGGAACCGGTGAGCCACTTGGAATCGGTAACCCTCCCTTTTGCATCCACCCCCAGCTCGACTTGAGCGACGTAATCATCGTCGGCAATGTCCTCGGGGCGGTTCCAGTGCGAGCGCAGGGCATGCTCGACCAAAGCCTTATAGATCCCATTGGCATCAGAAAGGGTTTGGACTTCTTTCGCGCCGTCGCTGAAATCTACCGAGGGCAGGTTAACGGCTGCGGGCGCGGCGAGGGACGCATCACCGGCAGCCGGCGCCGGGGCTGCCGGGGGCGGAGCGGCGACTGGCTCCAGTTTAGGCTGCGCCAGAGCCACCTTGGGTTGCTGGTCGGTCTTGGGCGGCTCGATTTTACGCTCCGGGGGTTTTTCTTTGGGCGGCCCAGGTTTCTTTTCCTTGGGCACCATGGTGACCGAGAGTTGCTTGAGCTTTTTGCCCAACATACCTTCCCGCGCCGCAAAGACAAAGACCACCAGGATGATAATGCCGTGGAAGATGAAGGAAATGGTCAGATTGACCTTCGACGAATTGCGTTTCTTGCGCTGTTGGATCATGGTTACTCCTTCCTCACGCCCCCGTCCGGAAATGGCTCCGTCGCCAGATTCACCTTGCCGACGTTCACTTGCTGCAAGACGTCCATGACACTGACGACGTTCTGATATCGGGTCCGGCCAGAGCCGCGGATGACCACGTTAAGGTCGGGATCTTCGAGGCGAAGGGCGACGAGTTTCTCCTGCAAGACGGGGAGATCCACTTCATCCTTGTTCAGAAACATGCGCCCGGAACTCTCGACGGTGACATAATTGACCTTGGATTTAGGGTCCTTGGGCCGTTTGGCGGCAGAGGGGAGATCAATGTCGAGGTCGTTGACGATGGGGGTGGTGGTGATGATGAAGATGACCAGGAGGACGAAAGCCAGATCGAGCAGCGGGGTGATATTCAACTCCGCCAGCGCATGATGATGGCTTTTCGAACACTTCTTCATCGGGCGGTAGTCAACCGCGATACACGGGCTCGGCGAAGGAAGGTTCCTTAACCTCCGGCCGCATCACCTCGCGCAGTTCATCAACCAGGGAACGGTTATCAACATATTTGTACTCGAGGGCGGTGGCGTATTCGCTGGCGAACGCGTCCAATTCCTGGGTGATGGCGCGGACCATCGTGACCATGTAGTTATAAGCAAACATGGCGGGAATGGCGACAAAGAGCCCCACGACCGTGGCGATGAGCGCACCCGCGACGCCGGGCGCCATAGCCGTGAGGCTGGCGGCGTTGGCGCGGGCGATGCCGGAGAAGGTCTCCATGACACCCCAGACCGTGCCGAGCAAGCCAATGAACGGCCCGCCGGCCACCGCCGTCGAGAGAATAATCATGCCCTTCTCCAAGGCAAGGCCCTGCGCGCTGGCTGCCCGTTCCAGGGAGACCCTGACCTGGTCGAAGGATGCGTGGCTCATCTTGATCGTGACCTGGCGAGCCAGGAGGTCCGTTTCAACGCCGGTGGCGGTAGTGTCCTCGACCCCAGCGAGGCTGTTGACACGCACGGCTTGGACCGGATTGTTTTTCAAATGGTATTCGGTCTCCTCCGCGCCGGTGTAGTATAGCTCGTAAGCGGGCGCGCCGTCGAATTCCTGACCGCGCCGCGCTAGTTCCAGCGGGTCTCTGGTCTCGCGGTAGGCTTTGAAAAAGTTCCTCGTGGCTTTCCGGGCGCGGTAAAGCTGGCGGCCTTTGGTGATGATCACTGTCCAACTGAAGATGGAGAGAACGATCAGGGCACAGATGGTCATCTTCCCTTCGGTCGTGGCCTTTTCGAAGGCGAAGCGTAATGCGCCACTGGCAAAAAAAGGTGAGATTGCTAGGTCGGTCATGGTTTTCCTTTAGGTCTTGGGTAGGATTACAGTCACGCGGCCGGTGCGGCGAGTGACGACGGGGCCGCTGCCGGGCGGGCGTTTTTTCTTTTCATCTTCGTCGTCACTGGTGCTGGCGACCACGGTCTTCATGACCTGCTGTTCGCCGCTGGCGGCGGCGCTCTGGCTGGTTGAGCCGGCGGCGTTCGCGGAGGTGAACGCCGCCGAGGAGCCGACATTGGCGTTGTTGGCGCTCACGCCGCCCTGGGACAACATCGCCGCATCCACGGTGGCGCCGCTGACACTGACGTTGCCGACGCCAACGATCGTGCCGGAAATTGTACCGCCCGATGAAACGCTCACGTTGCCTGAGCCGATGGCCGTCACGCTGACGTTTTGCTGAGCGGAAATACTGATGTCGTGTTGGGCGACGACCAGACCCCTGACACCACCCGCAGCTCGGAGATGGACGTTATTGCCGATAACCCCGGAACCGCTCGCGTCAATGCTGCCTCCCGCGGTGAGTGTGACCGAGGCCGTCCTCGAATCCACATTATTCAGCGCGATCTGAACGATGCCGCCAGCGCTGGCGACGATGTTTCCCTGCGGCGTCTCCACGGTGATGTTGCCCGGGGCGTTTCCCGAGCTGGGGTATGATGGGTCGAGGGACGCCGGAAAGGAGGTGCCCAGAATACCGCTGCCGGGAATCGTTGGCGTGTAGGTCAAAACATTGCCCGTGTGCGGATCCACATAAACCTGTTCGACTTCGACGGCGCCCTGGCCGCCCTGGCCGGCGTTCACGTTGCCGGTTCGCGAGATGACCGTAATATTGCCGCCATCGTAGGCGGCAATGCGCGAGCCGTTGATGTTGATATCACCGCCGGCAGTGACGGAAACGTCACTCCGCGCGGTCGTGAAGATGCCTCTCGCCGACTGGTCACCCGTGAAAACGGAAGAACCGAGATTGGCGGAACCGCCGACGTTGACCACAATGTTCCCGCCGTCGAACGACGCGATGGCGGTCGAAAACATGTCGAGGTCGCCCGAGAGATTGACGGTGATCGCAGCGCCAGAGGTCCCCAGCCTGGCCAGTCCGTGATTGTTGGCCGGGCCGATGGACCGGATGCCGGTCGTGGCGCCGAGGTCCAGGTTGTGCGCCGTGAGGTTGAACGTGCCCGGTCCCTCGATCGTGTAGCCGGTGTCCGGACTCTGGGGCAAGTTCTGAGTCGCGTCAAAAAGCGCCTGCGCGGTGGCCGCACTAAGGATGGAAACCGTTTCAATAACCGGGTTGCCGTTGGCATCCAGGAGCGGCCTCTGAGTAACCGGGTCAACGGCGTAAACCTGCAGGCTGATCAAAGCGTTCATCTCGGCGGTGGTCATGGTACCTCGGAATGTCAGCAGGTGCGTTTGGCCATTGTAGGAAAACAGACCTGCCAGGTCGGCCAGCGAGGGGTCCACCGCGTGCGTGAGCGGCGAGAAATCCGGCGCGGTCGAGAGCGAAACGCCGGTGAACTCTACCGTGTTCAGAATGTCGCCAGTGACGTTCAGCGTCGTGACATCGCCGCCATGAAGGTTCTGTATGTCGAAGCGGCTGTTCACCATGTTGCCGCCGACGTTGATCTCCGCGTGTTTCGGGAACACCAGCAGCAATCCCCCGGTCGCATCATCCAGCGTATGGGGCCCGATATCACCCGAGATATTCAGTTGCACCGGTTCGGAATCGTTCACGTGCAGCGGGGCCGCCGCGTGGTCAGCGGCCCCGAAATCCGCGTTTGGGTTGGCGGCCGGCCTGTATTGAGACGAACCGCTGTCCGACATGATAAGGCTCACCAGGGCGCCGGGCTTGGTTCCCCTCAGCGAGCCACCGTCAGTGGTCGTAATGTTCAACTGACCCACCGGCGATGCGAACAGAATAATGTCATCGGCGATTAGCACGCCGCCTGCGCCGGCGCTCATGCTGAGTGATGGGGGATAGATCGCCGGGATGGCCTGATCGAACGTGCCGGACCTGCGCGGCAAAGTGGAACCGCTGACGCCGGTCAGTTGCACGGAGTTGACGGCCGTTAAATTCACGTAGGCGCCAGGGGAGTAGTCAAAATAGTGCTTGGCAGCCAGCCTGCCGGTAAAACCCTGATTGTTGTAAATGCCGTTCGGATTGCGAACCTCCTGCAGTATGATGTCTTGCCCGGCGGTAACATTCCAGCCGCCAGAGATGAGGCTCAGGGCCAGTGGGTAGTCTGTCGTCCCCGCCGTGGCGTCAAAGGCCGTGCCTGCGTCTCGACCGGCATTGATTGTGCCGACGCCGTTGCGTACGACATAATGGCCGACGACGTTGCGCCCGGCATTCAAAGCAACGTTGCCCGGGGCCGCGCCGAACGCCCCGCTGCCTCCGTCCGTCGCCCCCCGAGTCTGGGTATCAGTGTTGCTGGGCAAATAGCTGGTGATGTCGAGTCCGGCAGTAAGGTTGACGTTACCGCCCGCGGCCGTGCTGATGCCGCCGAGGTCTGGATCCACCAGCATATAATTGTTGAGAGAAATGTCGTCCGTGGCGAGGAATATAAACCCGTTCACTCTGGTGCCGGTATTCACGCTGCCAGAGACGGCCGTGACATCAATGCTGCCGCCGCCCACGGTACGCACAAACCCGCCCGCCACCGTGACATCCTGGCCGGCGCGCAAGGTGATCGAGCCATCGTCCGCTTGGAGCGAACCAGTGCTCTGGAAGAGAATGCTGCCGACACCGGGAGTTACATCCGCCGGCGTCGAAAAATCCCGGCCGGCAGCGAGCGATACGGACCAACCCTGACCTGCCTGGATGCTCGCTCCTTGGATTGTGATATTGTTGCCCGCTTCGGCCGAGACCAGACTAGCCGGCGTCGAGGCGCCCGAGCTGTGATCAAAAGACCACGTTGTTCCGCTCTGCAAGGTGATATTATTGCCGGCGCGCAAGCTCACCGAGCCATCGTGCGCAATCAGTGAACTGCTGGATTGAAACAGGATGTTGCCGGTGTTCGGCGTCAGCGCGTCCGGGGATGAAAAATCCCGGCCAGCGGCAAGCGATACGGACCAACCCAGCCCGGCTTGAATGCTTGCCCCGGCTTGGAGGGTGATGTTGTTGCCCGCCTCAAGCGAGAGCAGGTGGTTGCCTCCCGAAATGCCTGTGCTCTGGGCCAGATCCCAAGCTGTACCGCTTAGCACGTTGATATTGCGCGTGGCTTGCAAGTCAATATTGGCGAGCCCAACGAAAGCGGAGTTTACATCCAAGTTGAGCGTGCTCGGTGGATCGCCGGCGAGGACGCTGCCCGAGTTGGCCGAACCGGACCCGCTGGTCCCGAGGTTGATGCTCGTCGGATCGAGCAGCAGGGATCCTCCGGTGTACCCGCCTGCCGCATGGCCATCAACCGAAGAATGAATGGCGGTCATCAAGGGCGCGGACAGTTCCACCTGGCCGCCATTGCCCCCGGCCGCGCTGCCGGCGACCGTCACACTCGAGCCGGTCGCATCGGTGAAGGTGCCGTCCGATTTGATGGTGACCTGACCACCGCTGCTGACGGTAGTGCCGTCCCCTTGGGCGGAGATGAGTGAATTGGCGCCGAGGTTCACGCTGTCGGTCGCCAACAGCTCGATGACGCCGTTCCGGTCCCGAACGGAATTGGCCTGGAGGAGGCCATTCTGGTTCACCGTTTGCGCATGAATCAGGATCGAGCCGCCATCCGCGACGAGTCTGCCCTGGTTGTCCACGGAACCTTCCGGCAACCGCACCTCGACACTTAGACCACGACCGTCGGGCCGCTCAGACATTAAGACCTGTTTGCCGGCGTAAAGGCCGAGCGTGCCATCGGGCGCCACCAGCAGACCGTGGTTCTCGACCTTCTCGGCGATCAAAAAAGCGCTGCCGCCGGAGTTGACCCTGATCTGCCCGTAATTGATGATGCTGGCGGCGGGCGGTGGGCCACTGAACTGCCATGCGCCCCCCACGCCGAGATCCGGCAGCGTGGTGGCGGTGGTGGCGACAAATCCGGCGGCGTTAACCACCGAGTCCGGGCCGAAGAAGAAACCGGACTGATTCATCAACACCACGACGCCGTTGGCATTGAGATTCCCCCAGATCTGGGATGGATTCACATCGTTGATTTTGTTCCAGACGATCGAAGCGGCGGAAGGCTGGTGGAAGGTGGTCGTCTGCCCGGAGGCAATGTTGAACGACTGCCAGTTGAGAAAGGCGTTTTGTGATGCTGTGATATCCATTCGCGACCCGCTGGCGGTAACGCTGGCTGAGCCGCTGCTGACAGTCAGCCCCTGGGGGTTCGCCAAGATCTCCAACGCAAAGCCGAGCGTGAGGAAAGGGGAGACAAGCCGGCGCAGCCCCGCGGACCAGGCCGAGCGAAAGAAAGAAGTGGACCTGCAACGTGCGATTTCCATCACGAGCCAAGTCTAAGCAAAGACGGCTCCCGCCAGTGTTACAAACAGGTTACAATTGCGGAGCGCCCGATCAGAACTGAGCGCCAATACTGAAGTAGATGTGCATAGTGCCTGCGTCAACGCCCGACGCGTCGAGCAACGGCCAGGCAATCGTAAGCCGGCCATCCAGATGTTCGCCGATGGTGACCGTGACGGCGAAACCGGTGCCCCAGAACTTCTGGCTGCCACTGCTGCTGCTGCTGCCACTGGGATCGCAAAAATAAGTCTCTCCGTAGCCGACGAAGACCGAACCCCGCACCCAGAAGGGGATGGTGTCGTCCACCATTCCAATGCCGATGAGCGGAGTGCGGGGCTCGATCTGCGCGCGCCAGCCTTTGTCGCCGTAAGCCTGGCCATCCGGGTAGCCGCGGACTCCGGCCAACCCGCCCATGGCAAATTGCTCATTGCTGATCAGCGGGCCGTCGGCCCATTGCCCGCTAGCGCTCAGGAGCACGGACCAGTCTTTGTAAATCGTCTGCTCGCGGTTTAGTCCGAGGTTAAGGGTCACATAACTGGCCTTGGCCTTGTCCGTGTAAGCTGCCCCGGCGAAGTTCGTATTGGCATCGCTTGGGACAAGATTCGGCAGGTTGAAAACAAGATTCGCGTTGAGAAAGGTGGCTCCCAGTTTGTCCGGCACTGATCCATCCCATCCGACGTTGAACGGCAGGTAATCCACCGTACTGTAACGGGCCGGCTGCCCATTGGCCACCGTGCTCTCAATCGTCTGCGAGCCGTACGCGTTGGTGATCACGGTGGTGATGTAGAAGTTGTTGGTGTTGAAACTCGAGAGCTGGTAGGCTTTGTAGTTCACGCCCAGCGACAGCGTGCTGCGAACGCCCAGGACCTGTGGCAACGGCAGGGTGAATTGGGCGCCCAGGCCCTGGTTGAGGGTAATATCCTCGCCCGTATCCTGGGAATCAATGGTAATGAACGAGGTCTGGGTCACCGTCGTCTCGGTTCCATGCTTGATGCCGGTATCCGAGGTGGAACGACTTGCGTAAAAGGTCAGCGCCGGCTGGCCGATGGGAGGGGGCAACTGGAATTGGTGCGTCGCTTCGTTGTAGCCGAATTTGAGCGGGTCGGCGTCAATTCGCTGCTGCATGGGAGAACTGCTGCTCAGCGGCAGGCGATAGAAGGCGCTGTAGTTCGCGATGAGTGGTTCGTCAAACATTGACTGAACGTTGAGATCGCTGGTTTTGCTTTCCTCGGGGGAAAAGCTGTATTGCAGGCCCATCTGGTGGTCGAGATTCCACAGATTATTGTATTGCAGGCTGAAGTTCAGCCGCAAGTCGGGCGTGCCGGGGGTATAGTAGTTGTCGAGGTCCATTCGCCCGTGCAGCGGAAAGCGGTCGTGGACCTTCAACGTAAGCTCGCTCGTGCCCGGTTCCGGTCCGGCGCCGATAACGGGATAAATCTGCCGGTCGCGATTGGCATTGGCCAGGTCCAGCTCGCGCTGAAAGACCTGCGAATTGAGGAGCATATTGGTATGCAGGCTCGGCAAGGCGCGCATCACGTTGTTCGAGCTGTAGTAACGGTTGTTTACCACGTTAATCGCGGTGATCGGCGCCTCGGTGACCTGGACAATGACCGTGGCGTTGGTGATCTGCTGCTGCGGCAGAAAGATGTCAACCGTGGGGTATCCTCGCTCGCGATAGGCGGCCTTCAGGTCGAGGAGCGCCTTGCGAATCTGCTCCAACGTCACGCCGCTCCCTTTGGCTTGGGCCAGGATCGCGTCCAAAGTCTTGGGCTTGAGCACCGTGTTGCCGCGAACCTCGAAGTTGCGGACTGCGAATTTAGGCTCGGGGCGGGGCACGGGTGTAACGGCATTGGTCTGCCCGAAGGCTGGGAGGAAAAAATGAAGCCAGACAGCCATCAGCAGCAGGCCGGCGCGAGCCGCGAGTCGGGGAGGACGGCCGGGGCGGTTCCTCCGCGAGCGCTGACGCCATTGGCTGGGGGTCAAGCCGAAACGTTTCTTGAACATCGCGTTGAACAGCCCAAGGTGGCGGTAGCCGCTCTCATAGGCCACGTTGACGATCTTGTCATCAGATTCCTCAAGAATCTGGCGCGCGCGCTGCAGTCGCGTTTCGGTTTGGCGGACGCGAAACGGCACCCCAAATTCCTCGCGGAAAAGCCGGCTCAAATGGCGTGCGCTGCAGTGAAGCTGGCGGGCGAGCTGGCGAAAAGAACACATTGACAACTCGGCCTCGGACATTTGGCGGAGCAATTGGGTGAGGCGCCCCCGTGTTTCCTCCCGGCCGGCGGTTTCAGTCGGTCCCGCCCCCAGCCCCGCAATCGCCTCCGCCCAAAGCTGGAGCAGCCGGCAACGGAAAGACAGGCCGCCCCTCGCTGGCTGGGCCGCGAGTTCAGCGAACCTCTGCGCGAGCGGCTGGTGCGCCGGCCAGAGAAGTTGCCGCGCCGAAGCGCCGCTGGTCCCGGCCTCGATCTGCTGCCAGTCCGTCACCGCAAGCACGCCGCTGAGCAGGCGCGGCTGGACGAGAAAAAGCTGAAGCTTAAACGGGCCGAGAAGGCTCGCTCGTAAGACTCCGCCGCTGTTCCGGGCAGCCACCAGTACATCCCCGATGCTTAGTTCCATCGCCTTGCCCTGATGCAGCCAGTACCCGGCCCCATCCGCCACCCGCGCCACCAACCACCCCTGCGACTGGCCAGTCAACTCCCCGGCCGGCGGCAGTGTCAGTTCCTGCAAGACCAAATGGCGCTCAATTGTCATGGACGGCGACATATTGAGGACACCGGGTTACAATCAGGTGTCGCTAAGGTGACAATTCCGTAGCAACCGGCTGTACCGGGAAAAGAAAAAAGGCCGGCGCGAGTTTCACTTCCGCGCCGGCCGGCGAAAGAGTTAAGCTTGATTAAGGGCTAATGGGGCCGCCGTCAGCCGCTCGGCTCACCTTCATCGCGCTAACCTGGAGTGCCGTGATGGAAGTGGCGAGGTCGGTGTTGATCGCACCCGACAGCGCATTGCGGAAAGTCACAACGTTCGCCGGAGCGCCGTTGCGCTGGAACAGATGTTCGTAGGACCAGAAGCTGTAGAGGCCCTTGATAACGGGCGTGTAGTCAGGGGCGGTGATCGAGCCATAGAACGGCTTGACCCCGTCGTAGGAGAGAATGTTCGCGCCGGCGTTCACGTTCTTGGAGTCCGCCACCCCGAGATAACCGATCGCCGGACCGCAGGAGCCGCTCAGCACGCCCGAGACGCCAGAGCCTGAGGAAAAGCCGGAGGAGACATTCCAGTTGCAACTGCCGTCCGGCGCCCAGAGAAGCATGCTGCCAATGAACAGCCCGTCGGCCTGGGCGGTGAGGCGCGTGCCCGAACTGGTGTCGCGCCCGACCAGATAGAGCAGTGAGGCATCGTCTGCCGCGTTTCCCGTGAAATAGGAAAGCGGCATCACGCCGCCCGAGAACAATGCCTGCAACTGCTGGATGGTGATATTGGTCACGGTCGCGGGAGTCGTCACGCTCTTGGTGTAGGTGAACGGCTGCACGCCTACGGTGCTATCCACCAGGACCGGTTTCGTGTATGCGGTCGTGCTCTGGAAGACATCCGACAGCGCGAGGTCCGCCGTATGAGATACGGTCGTGCCGCCGCCGGGAGTCGCGTTGGCATAGAACGTTATGTTCGGGTTCTGCACCAGGGCTTGAACGCCGGCGGCCGAACCGCTGTAGCTGGCGCGAATCACTACCGTCTGGGCGCCGAATGAGGCGGGTATAGTGCCCGACCAGGTCACTACGTTGGAACCGCTGGCGTTGCCGCCGCCGTCCGCCGGATTCTGACCGGTCAGGTTGGCGGCGTACAGCGTCCGGATCGCACGATAAGTGTTCGCCCGAAAAGCGGTGGAGCCGGTAATATAGAAGTCCACCTCTTGGGCCTGGACTGTGGCGGCGGCAAAGACGCTGCTGAGCGTTAGCATGGTGAGTAGTTTTTTCATAATGTATTCTCGTTTTGTGATTTCGATTTTGTTTGCTTGGTTTTGTTTGTTGTGACTTATGTTTTAATCTAATACTTGCGACGGAAACTGTTACGGACGGTCAAGAGCACCAGACCCCCGCCAAACAGCCCCAGGCAGCCTGGTTCAGGAACGGTGGTGAAGGTCATATTGCCATCGGTGCCGAGTGTGAAATAGCCCAGGTAATCGCCGGCGCCCCCGCTGGAGCTGGGCGCCATTTCGTAGAGATCGGATACGATCGGCGTGCCGCCGGACGCGAACCCGACGGGCGTGGTGTTCTCAACAACTCCCGGAAATGTGTTAGCGAAGTTTCCCGCAGATCCGATTCCTATGGTGTAAGCGGTGCCGTTGGCGTTCCACGTGCTCGGCACCTCAACCGCCGTGGGGCTGTTCGCGACTGGGTCAGCCGCCACCAAGCCACTGTAGGTAACGGCGCCGTTCGCGATGCCGTCAATTTTCGCCGCCGTATTGGCCTGCTGAAACTGGGACCGACGGTTCCACGGGTCGGATTGAGTATTGATGTCCATGCGCGGGGCGGTCGTCCAGATCGTCTGGATGGGGAACTTGGGATTGCTGGTCGTGCGCACGTCGGCGAACGCGGAAAAGCTGATATTGTCCAAACTTCCGAAAACACTGCTCAATTGCGAGCCGCTGTAGGCCGTAATATTATAGGTGGTGTTCGGTTGCAGCACGCTCTGCCCGCCGTAAACGTTCCATGAGTTCACCTGGCCAAGATCTACGACATAGTCATAAGCGCCTCCGTTGCGGAAGCCCAGCAACAGATCGGTTGGCTGGTATGTGAAGGTTTGGGCTTGCGCCGTGAACCCCAGCAGGACCGCGCTTGCGAGCCCCCAGGTCAGAGTTGCTAAAGGATGTCTTTTCATAACGTTTGTTGGATGAGAAAGCATTAATTGCTGTCTGTGTTTGTTGTTGTCTGTTGTTGTCCGTTGCGGAAAGAGTTCCCTGCGGTGTTCAATGGGCGGAGATACTATAAAACCGCTGAGCATCGCCGGTCACATCGCTAATCGAATTAGTTGAGCCGTTGCCTGAGATTGGTGACCCGGCGACCGGCCAGGTGCTGACGGGCGCCTTCAAACCGGCGTTATTCGTGTAGCGCAGACTGTATTGGCCGCCGTTGACGGTGGTGAAAATGACGGTGGTCGTCGTGCCGACGCGTGTCACGCCGGTGATGCCGGGCCGTGGAACGGTGATCCCGCCCGAGGGGCCAGAAGTATAAGTCATAACACCGTTGGTGTTAAACTCGAAGTAGCCCAGATAGGTACCCACCCCGTTGGGGCTGGAGGGTTTGAGTTGGTATAAATCGGCGCGCACCACCTGTCCGTCGGTCGTAAAGGTGGGACCGGTCGAGGCTTCAACAACGCCCGGGAATGTGTTGTTATAGTTTCCGTTCCCCACGAAAGTGCTGTAGGCATAAGGAGAAAGCCCACCGGGAATGACAACCAGCGTCGCTGTGTTCGTAGGTCCGGTCGGCACCTGGCCGCCATACGACACGGCTCCCAAATCCGGGCTGCCAGCGATGCCGTCAATCTTCGCGTTGGCGTTGGCTTGCGAGAACTGGCTGCGGGTGGGCCACGGCGTGCTCTGCGTATTCAAGTCCGTGCGCTGCTGGGTTACCCAATCTGTTTGTATCGGGAAACTGGCGTCACCGTTAGTGCGCACGTCGGCGGCGGCCGACCAGTCCAGGTTGTTCAGGTCTCCGAAAGTGGACGTGAGCAAGGACGGGGTGATGTTGGAAACGGTGATGGTCTGGCCGACCGGCAGCGAGTAGAACGTCGAAACCGGACCGGCATTGATAGTCATTTCATAGTCGCCACCGCCATCCACCCGAAATCCCAAAACCAGGTCGCGCGCGTTGTATGTGAACCCGGCGTAAGCCGAGCCGGCTACGGCGAGAATGATAGGCAGCAGGATCGCTCTTTGAGGAAACAGAATTTGTTTTAGGTTCATAATTTTCCGCATATCATTAATCGCCGGTGCGCCCCGTGCTACCACTAATCGGCCAGCCGCACTCATTTTGATGACGCGTGTGCGCGGGCAAGAGAACTGCGAAGAGCGCCTGTGAAATCGGGAGATTCTGCAGGGAGTTAACCCGTGCGTCTTACGTCTCGGCTCCGTTTGTAACCAGAACGTGACCTTGGCCGCGCGCGTTTCGAACCCAAATCGAGCATAGCCCCCGCCAGTTCTTGCATTGCCTTCGGCAGGTGCGTAAGAGTTCCTGGTCCGCTTTCGTTTCCAGATTGTAACAAACCCGTCGCTTTTCTGTCACACGTGCTGGCTAGGCTCCGCGGTCAAAAATGGCAACGCGTGAATCATGACTAGCTGGCTGCGTTTACATCTGGGTCGGGGGATTGCTGTGGCGGCGTTGGCGGTGTCCGCGGCAGGTGCAGGAGCGCAGTCGGTGGACGCGCTGCTGGACAAGCTGGTACAGAAAGGGATCCTGAGCACCAAAGAGGCCAACGAGCTTCGCGAGGAGTCAGACAAGAACTTCAAACAGGCGCACTCCATGAGAAACCTCATGCCGGATTGGGTGGAGGCGATGAAGATCAGCGGCGATTTGCGGGTGCGGTACGAAGGTTTCTTTTCGGATTCGTCCTTCAAGAACCCCGGCACAACCAACAAGTACCGGTGGCAGGATCGAAACCGTTTTCGTTACCGCCTCCGGTTCGGTGTTACCGCCAACATGACTGACAATCTCGAGGCCGGTTTTATGCTCGGCTCTGGCCAACTGACCACCTCGGGCGGCAATGCGCTCTCCCCCAACCAGAATTTCACCGGCAACGGGGTTGATAACTACATTTGGATTGACCAGGCTTACGGAAAATGGTCACCGCTCAAAGGACCCGATTGGACGGCGACTCTCATCGCCGGCAAGATGCAGAATCCCTTCCAGTGTGACGAGATGGTGTTTGATCCGAACTACACGCCGACGGGCGCGGGCCTCCAACTCGGTTCGCGTCTGAGCGCTCAACATGCGCTCCGTTTGAACAGCGCGGCGTTTCTCCTGAATGACAGCCCCGCTGATTTTGGCATGGACCCTTACCTGCTCGGCAGCCAATTGCGCTGGGATGCCAATTGGACCCCTAAGATCAGCAGTTCCCTCGGTGTGGCCTATCTCTTTCTCGGAAACTCTACGAACCTGGACAACTCGTCGGTTCCGAACCTCAACGGCGGCAATACTCGCGATTCCTACGGTTACCTGACCAACAAATACACGCCCGTGGTTCTGGACGCTGCCCTTACCTACACCGCCTCGAGTTTTCCGCTCTACAAGGGGCCTTTCCCGATCAGGATTGGCGGCGAGGTCATGTACAACCTCGGAGCACCCAGCGGGAACAGCGGTTCTGCTGGGTATTACTCCAACACCAACTTTTTTGCCTGGAACGTCGGGATTTTCTTCGGCAAGGCCAACAAGCGGGGCACGTGGGAGCTTTCCTACGTGTACAAATGGGTCGGGGCGGATTCCTGGTATGAAGAGTTTACGGATAATGACTTCGGCGCCCTGCAATGGCAGACGCCGGACTACATGGTTAACGGCTCGACCTCGAACGGCTTCCTGTCTGCCACGCCCAACACCTCTGTGCTGCCCGCCAATCCCAACCTCAGCTATTATATTCCGGGCACGAATGCCAAAGGCCACATCGTCCGGTTCGCCTGGTGCCCCAGCGACGCTTTCACCCTGTCACTCAAGTGGCTGCTCACGACCCCGGTCACGTCGTACCCGTCCCCCAAGTATTCAGCCAACGGCATGACCTCTGTGCCGGTGATGAGTCGCATTCAGGTTGACGCCACGTGGAAGTTTTGATATGCGTGAGGACAGGATCTGCTCCCAGGGCCTATGCCAAAATGGAACTCACTTGACTCTATGAACCGCCTTCTCAAGGTCTTGCTCGCGGTCCTGACATGCGTGGCAACGACCGCAACCGGCTCTACGGAATGCGTGCGGGTCAAAGCCCCCCGGACGCTGGTGGTGCTGGCGCAACAATGGGCTGAGGCGTACCTGAAGGAGCACCCTCAAGCCGAAATCGAGGTGGCCGGCGGCGGCCCGGACGCCGGCCTCATGGCACTGCAGAACAATGAGACCGATCTCGCCCTTAGCGCGAGAAGAATCAAGCCGAGCGAGAGCGAGGCCTTCACCAGGATGTATGGACGGCGCCCCAGGGAATACCGCGTGGCCGTTGACAGTCTCTGCGTGTATGTCAACTCGGAGAATTGCGTCACGGAACTGGATCTGGAACAGGTGGTACAGATTTTCACCGGCAGAATTAGAAACTGGAAGCGCGTCGGGGGTGGGGACGCGCCGATCACGGTTTACAGCCGCGAGAAGACCTCCGGGGCCTACGATTTCTTCAGGAGTCAAGTGCTGAAAGGCGCCGACTTTGCGGGTGGGGCACAGGCGATATCCGGTCCAGCCGCAGTGCTCAAGGCCGTTTCCAAAGACAGAAACGGGATCGGTTTCGCCGGCTCCGCGAGTAGCGCCAGCACCCGGGCGTTGAAGATCAAACTTAATCCGGATTCGCTCGCGATCGAGCCGACCGAGGGAAGCTTGCTTAACAGCAGTTACCCGATCCAGCGGTACCTTTACATTTACCTCAACCCTGCACGCGATAAGGGCAAGCTCGCCGCCTTTCTCGATTGGATTCGCAGCGATGAAGGCCAAATAGTTGCCAAAGCGACTGGGTGCCATCCGTTGCCGCCCAACTGGCGTGAGAAATCTTATGCCGACACCACCAAGAAACCCTGAAAGCTCACTGATGCTCGTTGAGTTCTACCATCGGTGGCGGAGTCGTTTGCTCGCCACCACTGCCGGCCTGCTGCTGGGTGGAGCGGCTTTGAGTTCCTGGCCGGCAGAGGCACCCGCCGCCGCCGGCGTCGCCCCACCGGCGGAAATCCCGGAACCGACTTCTCAGGCTCCCGCCTCGAAGAAATACAGTAAGCCCAAATCGCCCTCGCCGGCTCCCGCAAAGAAGCAGGCGAAAGCATCCAAACCGGCTACCGAGCCAGCCCTGGCGAAGAGTCCAAAGGGAGCAGAAGCAGCGTCTCCCGCCTCGGCTGCCAAAAGTGTCGAGAATCCGAAACCGGCTGGGCAGCCCTCCGTGGTGCAGAGTCCACCGCCACCAGAACCGACTCCCCAAGTTCCCGCGGTGAAGAGTCTGGGAAAACCAGAACCAGTTGGGGAAGCTTCCGCGGCCCAAGCTCCACCGGAGCCGGAACCGACCCACCAGCCGCCCTTTGTGAAGGATGCGGAGAATAACTGGCACCTGAGCCTTTCCTTTGATGACTACCGTTTTGTTTCGCCGCTGACCGATGGGACCGGCGGCACTCAATCAGGCAATCTTTATGGCGAAAGCCTCAGCCTGGCGCCTCCCGCTTGGCGTGGGCGGACCTCCTTCGATGTTTCCTATCGTCAAGGATTACTCTACGGGACTGGCAGCGATGCCAACCGCCGCACTTATTCTCTGGAAACGCTCGTCAACGAAGTATTCGCCGGCTTTCACTTCGCTTTCTTGCCGTGGGTGCATGACGGGAAAGAGCGCGGACACATGACCGCCCGCGTCGGTCTTTCCTGGGACGGTTGGAGCACAACGGAAACTCTAAGCCCTGGTCATACGTGGGCATCAACGGGATATCCGACTCTGATCACGGATTGGAACATGTTCCTGGGAGACCTTGGGCTGGGTTACGACCTGGTTCTGTGGAATCCCACTTCAAAGTATTTATCGTACCGACTGGGCATTCGCGCCGAGGCCATTGGCGCCCTCGGTGGGGCAAATTACCATGTTCAACAAGCAGACAAGACTGGCAGCCTGGCCGTTTATGGCTTGGCCCGTGGAACCGCCTACATGGACCTCACGCTTCGGAATGGCATAGCGATTTTTGTCGAAGGTGGATACCAGCAAAGCTGGTGGACATTTGCCGAGATCCCGCCTCAGTATTCCGGCGTCAACAACTTCGTAGGTTATTGGGGCGGGTTCGTGCGCGCTGGAGTCGGTCTGCAATTCTAACCCGCAATCCACAGCTCGCCCGAACATCTGGAGACTTGGAAGTCACGCAATTGTCACAAATCCGTCACCTTTTCGTAACGCCTTGACTTCACATTATCGGGTAGAGAGACTCCGATGCCGGATGCCGAAACGACAAACGACCATAGCCCACAGGGTGCTGACTTGAGCACGCACGCCCATCTTGAAGCGTCCCTGCAGCGGGATATTGACCTGGTCCGGGCCAGGCTGAGTGAGATGGCTGGGCTGAGTGAGCGAGCTCTCGAGGCCAGTCTGCAGGCGCTGGTGCAGCAAGACCGGAAGCTGGCCTACAGCGTCATCCTGCGGGACCGGTATATTGACGAACTGGAGACCGAGCTGAACCGGCTGTGCCTGGAGTTCCTGGTGCGCCACCAACCAGTGGCGGGCCACTTGCGGTTTGTCTTTACCGCCATCCAGATCAACAAGGAACTGGAGCGCATTGGCGACTACGCGGAGAGCGTAGCCCGCCAGGTGTTGGCCGTCAGCAGGCTGCAACCCCAGCCGCCCTACGCGATGTTTGTCGAACTGGGGGAGCTGTCGGTCCGCATGCTGCGGGAGGCCGTCCGGGCTTTCCTGCAGAAGGATGCCGATCTGGCGCAACAGACGATGGCGATGGAGGAGCAGGCGAACCTGCTGCGCAACAGCATCAACGCGGAATTGATGGAGCTGAGCCGCCGAAACCACCTTCCGACGGCGGCCTTGACGCCGCTCATGACGGTCGCACGCCGTTTCGAGCGCGTGTCCGACCAGGCCAAGAACCTTTGCGAGGAGGTGCTGTATATGTGCACCGGGGAATTCGCCAAGCACAAAGGGGCGGAGGCTTTTCGCATCCTGTTCTTTGACCTGAGCAACGCCTGCTTGAGCCAGATGGCAGAAGGCATCGGCAATCGTTTGCGCCCGCCGCGATTTGTGTTCAGCAGCGCCGGCGCCACGCCGCAGCCAGTGGATGCGCGGGCCGTGGAGTTCATGGCGCAGAAGGGGATTGACATCTCCCGCCAAGGCAGCAAGCCCCTCGAACAGGTGCCGCACTGGCAGCAGTACCAGGTCGTGGTCGCGCTCGGCGGGCAGGCGCGCAAGGCGTTTCCCCTCCCACCCGGCAAGACCATCCTGTTCACCTGGTCAATCAAAGACCCTGCGAGCGTCGAGGGCTCGCCGGAGGATGTGCGCGCCGCTTTCGAATCGGCCTTCGGGAACCTGGAATCCCACATACGGGAACTGCTGGAGGCCATGTTAGAAGAACCACAACCACAAAAGGAAAAAGCAACATGAAACACTACCATCAACGCTTATACTTCATCCAAGTCGGCACTTCGCTGGCCGCTTGCCTCGCGCTGTGCTTGCTTCAAACCGGCTGCGGCAAGAGCAACACCGCCGGCCTCGACAGCGGCGGCGGCACCGCCCGGAAAATGACTATCCAGAATAAAGGCTCCGACACCATGGTCAACCTTGCCCAGGCCTGGGCGGAGGAGTACCAGAAGGTGGCACCGGACGTGAACGTGGAGGTTTCAGGCGGCGGCTCAGGCGTAGGCATCGCGGCGCTGGTCAAAGGTACCATTGACATTGCCAATGCGAGCCGAAACATGAAGCCCGAGGAAATCGAGACCGCCAGGAAGAACACGGGCAAAGAGCCGAAGGAATTCGTTGTCGGCTACGACGCGCTGGCGATTTACATTCACAAAGACAACCCCCTCAACGAAATCACGCTCGACCAGATTGCGCAGATCTACATGGAAGGCGGCACGATCACAAAGTGGTCCGACCTCGGGATCACGATTCCTGGCGGAACCAGCGATGAGATCGTGCGGGTCAGCCGGCAGTCCAGCTCGGGCACCTACGAGTTTCTGCGCGAGCACGTATTGCACAACAAAGACTACAAACTCGGCTCCCGGGATATGAACGGCTCCAAGGAAGTGGTCGAGCTGGTCTCCTCCACGCCCACAGCCATCGGTTACAGCGGCATGGGCTACGCCACCCCGGCCGTCAAGATGTTGAAGGTGAAGAAGACCGCCGGCGACCCAGGCTATGAACCGAACGTGGCGAACACGCTGTCCAAGACCTATCCCATCGCCCGTTCGCTCCTGGTTTACACGCTGGGCGAGCCTCAAGGGGCGACAAAGAAATACATTGATTGGATGCTGTCCGATGCCGGGCAAAGAATAGTTGAGGCCAGCGGCTACGTCCCGCTGCCGGCTGACGCGCGCATCAAACCCTGAGAGCTGGTGGGGCATGAGCCGCGATGAGTGTTTCCCCGACTCCCAGGCCACTTGAGCAAAGCCTCGCGGTCCGAAAGGCCGTGCGGCCAGCCTGGGCGGTGCTGGGTGAACGGGGATTGGAAATCCTGATCTATCTTTGCGGCATCAGCGCGATCGTTTTTGTTCTGGGCATCTTCTTCTTTGTCTTCAAAGAGGCCTTCCCGATCCTGGGCAGCAAGCATTTCAGCCTCGGCCAGTTCCTGTTCAGCGAGCAGTGGTATCCCACATCAGAAGTCCACAAACGCTACGGCGTGCTGGCGATGATTGCGGGCACCTTTAGCGTGACTGGCCTGGCAATGCTCATCGCGGTCCCGTTCGGCCTGGGGGCGGCGATCTACATCTCCGAGTTCTGCGGGTCTAAGGTCAGGGAAACGCTAAAGGTGGTCATCGAACTGCTGGCGGCCATTCCGAGCGTGGTCTGGGGGTTCATCGGCCTGACGGTCATGAGCCGGCTGATTGTGAAGTACACCGGCGCCCCGGTCGGCGTGAACGTCCTCAACGGGGCCATCATCCTGGCGCTGATGAGCGTGCCGATCATTGTTTCGATCGGCGAAGACGCCCTCAAGGCGGTGCCGGATTCCTACCGCGAGGCGGGCCTGGCGCTTGGTGCGACGCGTTGGCAACTGGTCTGGCGCGTGCTGCTGCCAGCGGCAAAGAACGGGTTGCTGGCCGCCGTCTTGCTCGGGGTAGGGCGCGGGGTGGGCGAGACCATGGCTGTGCTGATGGCGACGGGGCATGCAGTGCATATTCCGCATAGCATCTTTGACTCGGTGCGGACGCTCACAGCGAACATCGCCGCCGAACTGGGTGAAGCCCCGGCAGATTCGGATCATTACCGCGTGCTGTTCCTCATTGGCCTGCTCTTGTTCATGATGACCTTCGTGGTCAACCTGACCGCCGATTTGATTGTTCGCGGCATCCGGAGGAAATGATGTTTGCCGAAACCCCACTCGTTCGGCGGAAGCAGCGGCAGGAGACCATCGCCAAGTGGCTTTTCTTCAGCATGGCCGCGTCAATGATTATCCCGCTGATCCTCATCGTCGGTTACCTCGTCGCGCGCGCCTGGCCGTCCCTCAGCCTGAGCTTCCTGATTGACGTTCCCACGCACGGCATGACGGAAGGCGGCATCTGGCCGGCGCTGGTCGGCACCATTTACCTGGTTGTGCTCTCGCTGGCTGTCTCCGCGCCGGTGGGGGTTCTGGCCGCGGTTTACCTGAACGAGTACGCCCGGGAGAATTGGTTTAACCGCATCATCAACCTGGCAGTGATCAACCTGGCGGGTGTCCCGAGCATCGTGCACGCGCTCTTTGGCCTGGGAGCGTTCGTTTATGCCGCCCACTTCGGCTACTCCATTATCTCGGCATCCTTGACCCTGGCGATCATGACGCTGCCGGTCATCATCGCCAGCACGCGTGAGGCCCTGGCCAGCGTGCCGCGAAGTTTCCGCGAGGCCTGCTGGAACGTCGGGGCCACGCGCTGGCAGACCATCACGGCCGTCGTGCTGCCCAATTCCATCAGCGGCATCCTCACCGGCGTCATCCTGCAGGTGAGCCGGGCGGCGGGCGAGACCGCCCCGATCATGTTCACCGGGGCTGTTTTCTATGAAGCCGTGCAAAAGGGCGATTTGTTTCCCTACCGCTTGCAAGACCAATGTATGGCCCTGTCCATGCATCTCTACACGCTGGCCACCCAGGTGCCCGGCGTCAAGGAATCCATTCCGTTCGCCACCGCCGTTGTCTTGCTCGGCTCGGTCCTGCTCGTCAATGCCAGCGCGATAGTCGTGCGCGGCTACTTGCGCTCCCGGAAGAAGTGGTGAGGATGAAAAGAAACGGAATAATGGAGTATGGGAGTAATGGAGTGCTGGTATGGCGGTTCAGGGCGCCAGGCTGTTACTTCATCACTCCATCACTCCATTGCTCCGTCACTCCGCCGTTCCGCTGTCTGCTGCCATGAGCTCCGACGCCCAGATCGTCGTCCGGGACCTGCGCCTTGCCTATGGTCACAAGGAGGTCATTCACGGTATCTCCTTCGACATCCAGCGCAACGAAATCTTCGGCGTCATCGGCCCCGCCCAGTCGGGCAAGACCTCGCTGCTCCGCTGCCTCAACCGCACCATTGACTTCACGCCGGAGGCGCGCGTTTCCGGCGTGATCCTGGTGGACGGAGAAGACGTCCGGCAGGGGAAAGACGTCTTCGCCCTCCGCCGCAAGATTGGCATGGTCGCGCCGCTGCCCGTGGGTCTGCCCAAGAGCATCTACGACAACGTCGCCTTCGCCCCGCGCTGCGCCGGCATGACCCGTAAGCGCGAACTCGATGCCCTTGTCGAACAGTGCCTGCGCCAGGCCGCCCTGTGGGACGAGGTCAAAGACCGCCTCGACAGCCTCGGCACCAAGCTCTCCGGCGGCCAGCAGCAGCGCCTGACCATCGCCCGCGCCCTGTCCCACCAGCCCGAGATTCTCTGCCTCGACGAGTTCTCCATCGCGATTGACCCGGTGACCACCATGCGGATCGAAGACGTGCTCAAGGAACTGCGCCAGGACATGACGATTATCCTCGTCACCAACCTGACCCAGCAGGCCCGCCGCCTGGCGGATCGAACCATGTTCCTCTGGAATGGCGAGATTGTGGAACTGGACCGCAGCGAGGTCATCTTCTCCGAGCACCCCGCCAATCGGAAGACTTACGAATACGCAAACGGGATCTTCGGATGAGCGATTCCCGCCCGCATTGCCTCACGACGCGCGACCTGAACCTCTGGTACGGTAAGTTCCAGGCGCTGATCAATGTGAATGTGGACATCAAGGATGGCATCATCACGTCGCTCATCGGCCCTTCCGGCTGCGGCAAGACAACGCTGCTGCGGTGCTTTAACCGCGTCAACGAGCGCTACGGCTATGTCACGACCACCGGCGTGATCAAGATTCTGGGCAAGAACATCTACGATCCGGATGTCTCGCTGATCGAGCTGCGCAAAGCGATCGGTATGGTGTTCCAGCGCCCTAACCCACTGCCGATTTCGGTGTATGAAAACGTCGTGTTCGGCCTCCGCATCCACAGTGAGCGTCAGGACCTGAATCGCTCCAGCCTCGACGAGGCGGTGGAAACCGCGCTGACCGAGGTCGGACTCTGGAACGACCTCAAGGACCGCCTCGACGCCAGAGCCACCGGGCTGCAGCTCGAGCAACAGCAGAAATTGTGCATCGCCCGCCTGCTGCCCCTCAAGCCGCGCGTCATCCTGATGGACGAACCCTGCTCGGCGCTCGACGTCGAGGGCACCCGCGCCATTGAGGAACTGATATTTGGCCTCAAAGGCCGCTATACGTTCCTCATCGTGACGCACAACATGGCCCAGGCCCGCCGCGCCAGTGACGAGTGTATCTTCATGCTGCTGGGCGAGATGATCGAGCACCGCCGCACCGAGGACCTGTTCCTGACCCCCAAGCACCCCAAGACCGCCGAATACATTGAAGGTCGGTACGGCTAAAGGCCTTTCGGCATTGCCAGTCGCCTTCCAGTGGCCTCCCGAAATTTAACAATCGCAGGCTTGCGTTAGAGGGGAAAGGCGGTACAGCCTCAAGTCAGTTGCGACGGAATGCCGGCCCTAAGCGCAAAGTGCGCGGCTGGGGCCGGTGCCGATTGTCACCAAAGTGTAACATGCTTCTGGTTGGCAGGAGCCGGTGGTCTTACTGAGACAGCGCTCGTGAAGCGATTGCCCTGAGCCGGCCAGATGTTCGCATGGCAGCAGTCAAAGTGATACCAAGAGTTGAATATGAAACTTGACGATCTAAAGAAGGCCGCGGCCAAGGTTCAGCAGGACCGCCAACTCGCTGAACGCAAAGCGGCAGAACTGCGGCAAAAGGCCAAAGTCGCCAAAGCCAAGGCTGAGCAGGCGCGTCTCCAACACAAGCGCCTGCGCAAGGCCGCCAAAGAAGCCAAGAAACTCGCCCTCGAAGCTGAGGACCTGGTGTGCGAGCAAAACCAGGTGCTGGAAGAGGCGCGGAAGCGGCTGGCGAAAGCCCTGAAAAAGCTGGCGAAGGCCAAAGGCGGCGGGGCGAAGAAGGCCCCCATGACCGGCGCACGACCTGCGAAGTCCACCCTACGCAAGCCGGCGGCGGATAATCTGCCACCGATTGCGCCAAAGGCTGAGCAGACAACCGTCACCGGCCAACCTCCGCCGGCCCGTCCGACGGTTTGACGGTGGTGCCGTGGATCCGCGAGCACGAGAAATGACAGCTCGACTCCGGAGCCGGTGATGATTCGGGGATGACCCGGTTTGGGATCGAGTGTTGCGGTGCGAATCGGACCTTACGATTGCTGCAAAAAGCAGCGGGCACTACCGGCAAGTAATCTCCGCCAGCGCTTTCTGTTCCTCACAAGGCGCGCCGTGATCGGGATGGCCTGCAAAGGGTAGCTCCAGTCCGGGCCGTGTAGATCGGTCGCTTCTGTAACCCCTACCCCACGAACCTCTAAAGAGGATCGTTGATTACCAACGACTTGCGCATATCGTGGTTCATAGGTTCCATTTGCGAATCTTGGTTTCGGAGAATCCTCTTCCCTTTGTCTCCACGGCACGGCGACGGTGATCTGACGGTAGTAGGACGGTGTACCGAGCGTGGTGCAACGGTAGTGCAACGGTAGTGCTCCCATGTGGTGAGCGTGCTGCAACGGTAGCACACCGGAACCACTCCCATGTGGATCGCGATCCACATGGGAGTGGTTCCGGTGTGGTTCCGGTGTGGTGCCGTTGGTACAAGCTTGAACCACCGTCGCACTGGGCGAGGACAAGGGCAGTGGGACTTGCGGCCCGGAACGCATTTAACGTTAATGAAGACACCCCACCCGCCAGAACCGGCCCAGTTTTTTTCCCCGCCCCTGCAAGACTACGCTTGCGGGTCAGGAGCCGCGAGCCTCCAAATTATGGGCCGTTGCCCAGATTCTCACGTAACCTATTGTCCTGCTCGGACTTGCGGCCAGGAAGCACCAGCCGGCGCCGGTGCGGGTTCGAAAACATCTTGGGGCCAACTTCAGCCTCTGGAGAAAGCCACCCTGCCCGGGTGAGGTTGAGGGAGAGCCGGGAGGCCGGAAAGACTTGCAACACGCGCACCCGGCGCGATTGGAGGGTGATTCTGACACGAGACCCTCACCAAATGTCAGGTTCGGGGGATGCGTCCCAGGCAGCAGCTCAGTTGTTGCCGGAATGTGACACTGCAGTCATTGTGCCTCTGCTTCTGGAACGATAATCTGGCACCATGCTAAAGAAGATTCTGGTTGTCGAAGACGACAGCGACTTAGTGGAATTGCTGCGGTTTAACCTTAAGAAGGAGGGTTATGCCTTGGCAACGGCGAGCGATGGGATTGAAGCGTTGAAAAAGGCCCACTCGATTCGACCCGATTTGATTCTGCTGGATTTGATGCTTCCGGAATTGGACGGCTTCGCGGTGTGCGAGATCCTGCGCCGCGACCCGAAAACGGCCGCGATCCCGATCATCATTCTTACCGCGATGTCCAGCCAGCTTTCGCGGTTCAACGGTTTGGATGCCGGAGCAAACGTGTACCTCACTAAGCCGTTCAGCCACAAGTATCTGCGGCAGGTTGTCCGGGAGCTACTGCAACGGGGTCTTGAGGTGACTCATAACCGTGACCGTGTAGCGAACCGGAATCACGAAGGCGGCCAGGACCGCACTCCAGCAACCTTCTCGGGCGAAACAGGAGAATCCCTGGCGGAATAGCTGCGCTGGTTGGGGTTACAGACTGTTGCCGCCTGTGTGCATCCTGTTGGCGACTACAGCGATATTTCTCCATCGGTAACTCCCTTCTGAAATTGGCCCTGGCGCTGCTGCCGGACGGCCGGTTCGTGACCTGCGAGAAGGGCTTGTCGCCTGCCAGAATACGGTCATGGGGATCCCCGGGACTCGCAGCTAACCTCTACCCGGTCGGATGGCGGCGCAAGTCATTTCTGAGCCAAACGAATGCACCAAAGAAGGTCCCGTTTTATCTTGCTCTGGCCTCGCTTTCCCATTTGCGTTTCCTTGGCCGCCGCGCGCAGGATGCACGGCAATGCAGACGCTCGAGCGCTCTGTGAATCACTCGCGAACATCCGACCTTCACCCGGTCATGGCGGCAGGGTGTTGTTCGACGTCGGATGAGGCCGCGCAGTGCCCGTTAGTTAACTCCAACGAAAGGAATCCTCCTGAGCCCTCATATTCGAATCACCTCGTTGGCCTTCGCTTCGGCGTTGGCCTGGACGGCTACCGCGGCTGACCCCGCCGGCAGCTCGTCCCAAACCCCGCCCGCTTCTTCCACTTCCCCCACCCAACCGCCCGTCGCGGCGGATAGCGCCTCCGCCAGTTCGGGCGACCCCAACACCACGGCGAAAGGCGAGAAACCGATGCCGCTGCCGTTGCATGAGATCGAAGGCAACGGCGGCGTCTTTTCCACGCTGTCGGCCTACCTGGTGAATCCGCCGCGAAACGGCGAACCGATCGGCCGGCCGAGCATCGGGTTTGGCTACATCAACATGGGCTACGGACGAGACCTGGTGCCGATGACGTTGACGGAAACGCCCTGGGAACGCCTCGAACTGGGGTTCGGGTATGACCTGCTGAAGACCGTCGCGGTGGGCTACGGCCACTTTGGCACGGTGGCGAACCATGAGGCCAACGGCGTCTGGGGCGTCACCACGAAATGGGAGTTCTGAGCATTAACCGAATAACTAAAGGCGAACTGACTATGAAAGCGATCAAGAACATTGGGCTGGAGAATGTGCAAGCCGTATATGGTGGTCCGGAAGGGGACCTTTGGGAACTGGTGATGGGGGAACAAATCCACATTGGCGGTTTCCAATCGTCCATGGATTTGGCCAAACGCGCGGGCGTCGGGGCAGGCATGCAGGGGATTGACTTGTGCTGTTGCAGCGGCGCCGGGATGCGCTTCCTGGTGAAATTCTGCAACGTGGCGGGCATGCGGGGGGTGGACGCTACCCCTAAGGTTGTGGAACGCGGTCGCCAGCGCTGCCAGGCGGCCGGGCTGGACAAGAAGATCAGCTTCACGCTCGCCGATGTCTGCGCCAGCGGGCTGCCTTCGGGCAGCGCGGATTTCATTTGGGGCGAGGACGCGTGGTGCTATGTGGTGGATAAGACGAAGCTGATTGCGGAAGCGGCGCGATTGGTGAAGCCGGGGGGCTTGATTGCCTTCACGGATTGGATCGAGGGGCCGGCCGGGTTGTCACAGTCGGAGGCGGAGCGTTTTCTGGCCTTCATGAAGTTCCCGAACATCCAGGACTTGCAGGGATACAAGGGCTTGCTGGCCGCCAATGGCTGTCCGGTGCAGGTGGCCGAGGATACCGGCCGATTCGGCCCGTACGTGGACCTCTACCTGGACATGCTGAACAGGCAGCTCACCTACGATGCGCTGCAGATCATCGGGTTCGACATGGCACTGATGCAAGCGCTGGGGGGCGAGATGGTGTTCATGCAGCAACTGGCTCATGCGGGCAAGATTGCGCAGGGCATCTTCATCGCCCGGAAGAAGCAATGACCCGACGGCGTCCGAGCGCCAGCTAAGAAGGGGACCGAGGCGCCTTGCGCGGTGGGCCTGCGCTATAACGGCTAGAGGCTCAGGGGCCGAGCGGCGGGGACTGAGGCTGGGGAGCGTCAGCTTGGGAGGTCTTTGCCGCTGGAGGTGACGGTGAGCTTGCCGTGTTTGACGCCTTTGGCGGCGATCAACTCGTCGGCGATTTGCTTGATCGTGGCGGCTTTGCCGCGGACAACGAGGACCTCCAGACAGTTGTGGTGGTCGAGGTGGACGTGGAGGGAGGAAATGATGACCTCGTGGTGGTCGTGCTGGATGTCGGTCAGCGTGGCCTGGACGTGCTGTTTGTGGTGGTCGTAAACGAGGGTGATGGTGCCGGCGATTTCCTGGTTGCCGAGGTTCTGGCGGTGCTCGACGAGACCGGCGCGGATCATGTCGGCCACGGCCAGGGA
>Ga0182021_10000111_pt1 | contig 72912 bp, 59 predicted proteins | sample 612E3MmetaG_FD_120493 | JGI IMG/M metagenome (GOLD analysis project Ga0182021, IMG submission 120493) | Permafrost microbial communities from Stordalen Mire, Sweden - 612E3M metaG (Illumina Assembly) | ecosystem: Environmental > Terrestrial > Soil > Wetlands > Permafrost | place: Sweden...
CTGCGGGCTGACGCCGTTTGTCATCCCGCTCCTGCGGGCTGACTCGGGCAGTCCCGCAAGAGCGGGAAGCTTTCAGTGCCGCCCCCCCCAGCGGGGCTAAAAAAACATTTCCCCCCGCTGATGTTGCGGAGGACCGGTCAGCCCAACGGCCGGTGTCCCAAGGCTCCCTCAGGCGGCGCCCCCTACGGGCGCTGCCCGGAGCTCTGCCCCTCACGGGGCGTCTCGCATCCGCATCTCAGCCGGGGGTATCTCGAGTGAGCCCCGCCAGGGGCGGCCTGGAAGCCCTAGCGAACGTCGTACCTGAGGAACGCCGCCAGAGAGCCGGCAAGAGCGAACAGCGTGATCGCCGCCAACATTCCGGCATGAGGCATCACCGCCAGGATCAGCTCCCCGGTCGGGCGAACGGGAGGCGAGAACCTCGGCACACCGCTCACGTCTATTGTGCCCCGTTCGCGCGGAGCGCTGAAGCTGAACCCCTTGTTTGAATCGAAGGTGATCCTCATTCCTCCCGATCCCCCAGTCTCCTTCTGCCTCTTCTCGACGTAGGCATTGAATAGCGTGCGATAATCCTGGATGGCGTTCTCGTAACGCGTCTTCAGGCCCGGGTCCGTCCCCGCCAGGGTCATGGCCGCGAGCTGGTATGCTGATGCAGGTGAGATCATCGCCAGCGCGTAGCCCAGCCCCTCCTGAGCGTTCTTCCTGTTCCGCAAATCCTCCTCAAGCCTCCTCCCCTCCGCCTCGATCCGCGCCTGCATTGTCTTGCGCTCCCCGTCCTCCTCATCCATCCACCCCTGGATGTGGGCGTCGCGGTAGACATCCCGCTCGGGATCGCTCATGCCCTGTTGTGGCTCCTGGCGCTGCCTCCAGCGTTCGCCAGCCGCCTTCATGTATTCCTCCCACTGGCCCTTCGCAAAGGCATCCCGCTGCCCCTCTACCTCTGCCACGCTCGGAACGGGGATCGAAAGTCCCGCAGCCATCATCGCTGCCCGGGGGAGGACCAAAACGAGCAGGATCCACCCGGCCAGACAGATCAGGAAAGCGACATTCGACCGCCTCGTGAGCGCCGAAACGAGAATCCCGAATACCAGGAAGCATGTGAAGAAGAGGAGGGAGAGGCCGAGCAGCATGGCGAACCGGACCCAATCCGGCCCTGTCATCGGCACCCCCTGGACCATCACGAGCAGAGCGGCAATCAGCACGGGAATCGTCAACGGCACGATCAGACCCAGCCATGCCCCCGCAAATTTCGCTAGGATGAACTGTACCCGGGGAACGGGGTTGGCGAACGTAAGCTGCAGGGTCCCCTGTTCCCGCTCCCCGTTGACTGAGTCGTACGAGAACAGGATCGCGAAAAGGGACAGAACGGCCGTCACGATGAACGCGAAATCGATTGAGCGGAACAGGGCAAAGACCGGATCATCGCCATAGGCGCTGTTCTGCAGCTTCACGGGGTCGGTCGCGTCGACGCTCGAGAAGCGGCCGACGTCGTTGGACACACCTGTCACGAATACCTGGAGCGGATCGGCGGTGCGGAAAGCCTCCACGCTGGCCCCCATCCAGCCCGACTGCTGGGAGAGACGCTCTTCGGAGAGCCGGCGGGCCGTATCCGTCTGCCTGACGGCGTTCTGGTATTCACGGATGCCGATCTCGACGCTCAACAGGACCAGGATCGACGCCGCCGCAAAGGTGGCTGCGAACCTCGGACTGAGGAGCAAGGCCTTCAGCTCTTTGTTGAGGATAGCGATGAACATGGGAAAACCTCATCTCGACGTTGGTGATTCTCTCGGAACCGGTGTCAGGCCGGCGCACTCCTCTCCTGCCCTCTTGACACCTCGCCTCTCGTTCTCCTGCCCGTTGACCCGGGTGCGGGAACCGGGACTCCCGGGGACAGAACGCCATCTACCTCAGGTCGTACCTCAGGAAGGCCCGGAACGCCACGGCGACAAAGACAGCATTGAATGCCAGAAGGATCGCCAGGTTCAACAGGACACCCTGGAACACGTCCGCCAGGCGAATCGGCCTGTAGCGGAATTCGGGAAGCTCGTACGGATTGATCGGCTTGGGCTTTTCACCGGTATCATTCCTCATCCTCATGACGATCGTCCCGCCTCCCGGGTTCATGCCGGTCTTTTCCAACATGAATCTCCCGAATTCCGCCTGATAGGCGCCCGCTGATGCCAGGAAGTGGTCCTTGAGGCTGAGCGACGTGCCCGCCAGCCCGCCCGCAGCAAGAGACAGGGCGGCCGATGGAGAGAATCTGGCCAATCCAAGGGCCAGCCTCTCCTGCACCTGTTGCGCATTGTGCCGCTCCTCGTTCAGCCTTGTCGAGAGCTCGCGCATCTTCTTGTCCCTCTCGTCGGCCAGCTTTTCCATGAACTGCTGGAACTCCTTCATCATGGCTCCCGGGTCCCCTGTGGCCGACGGCTTGAACTGCGCCGTCTTCTCGCGGTCCTCGGCAAAGAGCTGCCTGCCCAGCTGCGCCTTTCGGGCGGCGACCTCGTCCACCGAGAGGACGTCGACGGCCCGGCCTGCAAGGAGCACCGAGGCCCGGGGTATGATGAGCACTGCGAAGATCCAGATCACCAGAAGGAAGAGAAAAGAACTCGAGGACCGGCTGGTGAGCGAAGAAACCGCGACCGAGAGCGTGACAAAAACGCCGGTATAGAGCAGCCCCGCCAGGATGATCAGCGCAAGGCGGATCCATTCGTCCGAGCTGAGCGGCACTCTCATCAATGGAAGGATGGCGCAGCCGATCAGGACGGGTATCAACAGCGGAACGGCAAGGGCCAGGAAGGTGCCAAGGACCTTCCCGGTGATATAGACGGTGCGGGGGAGCGCGTTGGCAAAGGCTAGGCCGAGCGTGCCGCGCTCCTTTTCGCCGTTCACGGCGTCGTACGCAAAAAGAATGCCGAGCAGGCTGAGAACGATTTGAAACACAAAATCCAGATCCAGAAGCCTGAACCCCGCAAGCGCCGTCTCTTCACTGTACCGGCTGTCGGTGGCGCTCACCTCGCCCCTTCCTTCGATCTGCACCGTCCGTCCGATGTCGTTGGAGACCCCCGCGACCAGGGAAGCCAGCGGCTGCGGAGGAAGAAAAATCCTGTTGTCGCGCACGGAGATCCAGTCCGTCACCCCGTCTAATTTCCTCATGTTCTCCCCCTTTGCGGCCTCGTATCGGGCCATGCTGGCCTGGTAGTTCCGCGCACCCGCCAGAAAGGCGAAGACGATCAGGACTGCGCCCACACCGAACGTTACGGCGAATTTGGCCGTCCCGATGATGTCCCGCAGCTCCTTCGAAATGATATGCGTGAGCATGATGCCTCTCCCGTGATGACCCGCCTGTGAACGCCCCCTTCCAGCCTCAGCTTTCCCGCAATGGGCCGTTCATCATGCAAGCGGTACGACCTCACTATTGTGTCCGGCCATGTGTTTCATGTAGAGCTCCTCAAGGTCTGTCCCGGCAAGATCCGCGGCGTCCCGCTGCATCACCAGCCTGCCGCGGTTCATGATGCCGACCGTGTCGGCGATCTCGCGGGCGCGGAAGATGTCGTGGGTGGACATCAGGATCGCCTTACCTTCGCCGCGCAGTGAGGCGAGCAGCCGGAGAAACTCGAAACCCGCCTGCGGGTCCAGGCCCGAGGTCGGCTCGTCCAGCAGGATGGCGGGGGCATCTTTCAGAATCGCGATCGCAATGCCGCATTTCTGGCGCATCCCCTTGGAAAAACTCCTCAGCCGTTTGTCGTGCGCATCGGCCTGGAGCCCCACACGCAGCAGCACATCTTCCAGCTCTTTACGCGCAAAGCGGCGTCGGCTGCCGAGCCGGGCGAAGAACTCGAGGTTTTGGAGGGCGGTGAAGTTCGGATAGAGCATGACATTTTCGGAAACGAAGGCGACCTTCTCCTTCGCCCTGAGCGGTTCACGGTGTGTGACGATCCCGTCGATCCTCGCTTCCCCCTCGGTCGGCTCCAGGAAATTCAGGAACAGGTTGATAGCGGTGGTCTTTCCTGCCCCGTTTCCCCCGAGCATTGCGTAAATCTCTCCCGGATACACCGAGAACGATATGTGATCTAGGGCGAGCAGCCCGTCTTCGTACCGCTTTGACAGGTTTGCTGCCTCAAACATCGGTTGATTCGCCATGGTGCCTTTCCTGTTGTTCAAGAGGTCTTCCCGGATCTCCTCACACCCTCATCCTGCTGGCCCCGGATTGGGTGCTGCCGGCAGGGTCTACCCGTCGCTCTGCCGTCCACCGGGATCCCGGACCGGCCCAAAACTCTCTGCGGCCGATCCGCCCCCCCGCTGCCAAAGGTACTCCCGTCCCGGAGAGCAACCCCGGCTATTTCTTCGAGAGCTTGACGCCGAACAACACGATGCCCCCCACAAGCCCGAGGATCATCAGGACGATGAATGCGCTCCCCAGGATGCTGGTCTCAGCCTGTACCTCCACCGTGGCGGTCTTGTCCTCGGCGTTCACCGGCTCGTTGTCCGAAAGGGCGCTCGTCTGGAGGCGGATCTCGTAACGCCCCGACGATGTCCCCTTCGGGGGAACGAAGGCGAGCTTCACATGGTGTTCCTCACCGACTTCCAGCGACGTGATGACCGCAGGGTCGATCGTCTTCGACCAGTTCAACGGGACGTCAGCCTTCACTGCGATGTTGTCCAGCCGCCGCGTCCCCTCGTTCACCACGTCGACCGGTATCTCCACCGTTCCATCGGGGTGAATCGTCTGGTAGAGCTGGGGGGCCCGCACGAGAAGGCGGCCGCGGCCGCGCGGTACGAGATCGAGTCGTGTGAACCCGACGCCGAGCCCCTCCACCTCCTTTGCACTCCATGTCCTGGCCTCAACATCTCCCATGGCAGCGATGCGGTCCTGCGGGATGACGAGCACATAGAAGGAGATGGCGCGGTCCATGGGTACCTCGGCGGTCGGCCTGTCCGGAAGGGATACCTCCAGCGCAACCTTCCGCGTGTTCACGCTCTCGGTGAAGCGGAACTGTCCCAGACGCGCGCTGCTGGCAGGATCCCGGAAAAGACGGTTGATCTGGCCCGGGAGGTTCACTACCTGCAGGCTGAACGTGTTTGCCGTCCGGCTGAACAGCTCCAGCCTCAGGTCGAAGCGCGCTGTCTTTCCCAGCTCTCCCTCCTGGGAGAACTGGTCGGACTGCACGACGACCGTGTTGGCCGAGACATCCTTCTGAAGGTAAATCTTCATCCGCCGTTCCGTGCCGCTGCCGAAAATCATGCTCACACTGACGGCGTCCAGGTCCTGCAGCAGCGTGAAATCCAGTTCGCGCGGAGCGCCGTACCGGAGCACGTCGATCTTGGTCTCGTACGGCGTGCTGATGATCGCGCCATCGTTGTTCTGAATCGACACATAGACGTTGTTAATGATGTCGGGCTGGAGAGACCGGAAGAGCCTGTCGTCCACGTTTGCCAGCTTCTGGATCTCTTGTGTCCCCCCGGAGGCGTTCGCGATCCGGAGCCGCACATGCTTTGACCCGTCGTGCCCCTGGTACTTGACGGCCCTGTCGATGGTCACGTACTGCTGTTCGAACAGGACCGCCAGGAGCGATTGCTGGTAGTTGACCTCGGCATCGGCAAACTGGCCCTGAGCCCTGTCCAGCTCGGACTGAGAGATCAGGCCCCTGCCAGCGAGCTCCTTCTGACGCTCCAGCTCCTTTCTGGCGACCTCATAAATCCCCTTCGCGCGCTTGAGGCCCAGGACGCGGTATTTGTCGTCCCTCTGGTTGAACATCGATCCCGTCTGGGCCTGGACAGGCGCCGTGCCCGCCAGCATGAAGGCAAGAAGGACCACGATGGTTGCTGGGCGCATGGGATCACTGGTGGCGGATGAGTACTCTGACGACGCCTGAGTCTGTAACGGAAACATACGTCAGCCGTTGCACAACTCATAGTTAAAGAGTGTTAGCGGGTGTTAAGAAGTGTCAAGGGGGTGGCATTTCTCCCGCGGGATCACGTACATTACCCGTGCGAACCTGCTTGACCAGGGAGGGACTGCAAGTTGCCGCTGAAAAGAGAAATAGCGCTGCGTGCGATTGTTGCGGGAATGGTGCTTGCGCTTGCCGGTCTCATCGGCATTCAGTGGCACCTGCTGCGCCAGGCGATGGCGCTGAAGGAGCAGGCGTTCCGCCGTAACGTCTCTGCCGCGCTCAACACGGTGGCCCAGAAAATGGAAGCCGGTGAAGCCTATAGGGATGTCATCGGCATGGCGCTGGCTGTGCCCCCCCCCGGCGCGAAGTCCCACTTTTCCATGGAAGAGGTCCTCACCTCGCACGACTCACTTCCGGAGCACTCCGGCCCCCGCCTTGCAAGGAAGGGGCGGACGGTGGTCACCGTGACAACATCCTCCTCAGGCCCCGGTTCGCAGGCCATGATGTCCGGCCTCGTCGCTCTCCCATTGCGCTCCGAGGGGAACCGGATCCTCTATACCGTCCTCTCCCCGCAGCATGTGCGGCTCCAGCTGTATGATCTTGCCTCCGGGCGCGACACCGTCATCGTGGACACGTTCAAGACTCCGGGCGTCTATGAGGTGCGTGCAGACCGTCGCGTGCCGCAAGGGGGCGGCGACTTCTTCTACAGGTACACCGCCGATTCATCGCAGTTTTACCTCCGGCTCGGCGGTGCTCAGGATCGGGCTTCGGTCTCCGTCAGCGGGGGAGGAAAGCGGGAACTGGTGAACCGTGTTGTGGACAGATTGATCGTGGCGGAACAGCAGCCGATCGAGCGGCGAGTGAAGCCCACGGTGCTTGATTCCCTGCTGACCTCGAGCCTGCGCGATGCGGGCATCCCGCTCCCGTTCAACCGCGCCGTGTATTCCCGGCAGGACAGCGCGCTGACATTGCTCTCACCCGGGGCCGCTCAAGGGGAGCTCAGGAGCTCCGACCTCCGGGCCCGCCTGTTCCCCACGGATCTTCTCTCGCCGCGGAACGACCTCGTCGTCTATTTCCCCGGTCAGCAATCCTTTCTGTTCTCCCAGATCGTTCCGCAGCTGGGAGCGGCCGCACTGTTCACCCTGATCATCGTCCTGAGCTTCATCTATGCGGTGCGAACCATTATGGCGCAGACGCGGCTGGCCCGGCTGATGATCGACTTCATCAACAACATGACGCATGAATTCAAGACCCCCATCTCCACGGTGTCGCTTGCCGTCGAAGCCATCGGACGGCCGGATGTGATCGGGCAGCCCGACAGGGTGCTGCGCTACAACAACGTCATCCGCGACGAGAACGCGCGCATGAGGCTGCAGGTGGAGAGAATCCTCCAGATGGCCGTCCTGGAGAGGGGGGAATACGAGATGAATCTCCTGCCGGTCGATGTGCACGACCTGATCCGGCGGGCCTCCGCGGGTGTCGCCCTGCAAGCGGAACACAGGGGAGGCCGGCTGGAACTCTTCCTCGACGCCCGGGATCATCTGATCAGGGCCGACGCGGTGCACCTGACGAATATCCTCAACAACCTCCTTGACAATGCCAATAAGTATTCCCCCGAATCGCCCCGCATCGCCGTCTCCACCCGGAACGCTGACGGAAGACTCATGATCACGGTAAAGGATAACGGCATAGGCATCGCCGAAGGACACCTCCCCAGGGTCTTCGACAAATTCTACCGCGTGCCGACGGGCAACAGGCACGACGTAAAGGGCTTCGGGCTGGGCCTCAGTTACGTGAAGCTGATGACGGAAGCGATGGGAGGGACCGTGACGATCACAAGCGTGATGGGCAGGGGGACCTCTGTTGGCGTAGGATTTCCTGTGGTATGAAAAGCCAGATGCCGGAAACACCCGATCCGGGCCTGCAGCGGGTCCTCCTGCTGGAGGATGACGCAAACCTGGGATTCGTCCTGCAGGAACACCTGCAGATGCAGGGCTATGCCGTGACTCTCTGTACAAACGGCAATGAGGGGATGAATTCCTTCCGGTCGAATGGCTTCGACCTCTGTCTGGTGGATGTCATGATGCCGAAGATGGACGGCTTCACGTTTGCCAGGGAGCTGCGGCGGAAGGACGACCGGACGCCGATCATCTTCCTGACCGCAAAGTCGCTGAAGGAAGACCGCATTGAAGGGTTTAGAATCGGCTGCGACGATTACGTGACGAAACCGTTCAGCATGGAGGAATTGACGCTGCGCATACAGGCTGTCCTGCGGCGAAGCCGGGGCGGGGCGGTCGAAGAGACTCCTTCGCCTGACATGTTCACTCTCGGCTCCTTCACCTTTGAGGTCGCGCCTCAGGTGCTGCGGCGGGGCGGGGTTGAGCAACGGCTTACTTCCCGTGAGGCGGACCTGTTGAGGCTGCTCTGTCTGCACAGGAACCGGGTGCTGGAACGCGAGCTCGCACTGAAATCAATATGGGGACGCGACACATTCTTCAACGGCCGGAGCATGGATGTCTTCATCTCCAGACTCCGGAAATACCTTCAGAGTGATCCCCGCGTGGAAATCATGAACGTGCACGGGAAGGGGTTCAAGCTGATGGTCCAGGAGTAAGTGCTCCGGGTGCATCGTTCTCCCCGCAACACAGTCCATGCAGGCCGCTCCCTCCCGATGGATTCCGGATGCCCCTCACCCCGCTCATGTGAGTCCTGAGGGGATCCGCGGAGAGGAGAGAAGCGCTGTGAATTCCCTCCATCGCTTCTCCTCGTCCGGAGGCATTCCCGCACGGGAATCGATGTAGGACTTCACCAGGTCCTGCCCGAGGTTGTAATTGATCACGTAGCTCCGGTACTGGTCGAAAAACCTCGTGCGCTGCATCGCACGTTCCGGCGGCATCAGCGCGTAGATCACCAGCCATCGCGCGGCCTCTTCCCGCGTGAACTCTCCGTTCAGATACCTCCTCGCGGCCTCGTTTCCAGCATATCCCAGCCGCTGTGTGAGCCCGTAGATTCTGTAATACGCTTCCGCCCGGTCAGGATCAAGTCCGGCGAGCGGGAAGAGCACGTCGCGTTCGAACCTGAGGCGTTCATCGTGCGTATAGGCCATCTCGATGCCGAAATTCGCTGTTCCTTCGGCGATCAGTGACTGAGGGCTGAAGAGTGCATACACGGTGAATTCCATCCAGCCACGCTTCCGGACGAGCTCGGTCTCAAGCAGGGCATTGTAGACATGGTGACCGGGATACCCCTCGTGGCTGGCAAGATCGATCGCCCGGTCGATGTAGATGGGAAACTCCGTGTTGATCTGGATCAGGCTGTGGCAGTTCCCCTGATACCAGTTGTAGCCGCTCCAGGATTTGCCTGTCACATACTCGATGAGGAAGCTCTCCTCCGGAGGAAGCGGAATGCGCCGGAGAGTCCGCTGGCGGCTCTCCTTCACCGCCGCATTGAAGACGGCATCCAAACGGGTGGGGGGGACGGCAAAGTCCCTCCGGAAGACGTCGAGCCGCTCAGGGACGGAACCCGGGCCGGGCAGGAGCCGCCCCAGCTCATCGAGGATTGTCTGGAAAAACGTCGCCGGATAAATGGGAGCCCTCGCGTCATACAGCGCTTCCGACTCCTCGTCGAAGGTGAGGCGTCGTCCCTGCAGCATCTCCACCCTGGTGATGAGAGACTCCAGTTGCCGTTCAAGGTACCGTCGCCGGAGCCGCCTCATCTTATCACCGGAAGAGCGCGGGACCGCCCGGATCTCGTCGAGCGTTGCGCGCGCCTCGCCCAGGATCTCCTCGAGTTTGAGCATCCGCTCCTTCGCCTCGTTCCTGAACCGTTCAGGGCCGTAAAACGCATCCACATAATCGGGATCGTAGGCGCCGACAGAGAGAACGAGGACGATGTAGCGCTCGGAGACGCTCGAAAGCACATCAGGGTCATCCATACATTTCCTCCTCAATTCCCGCAAAACTGCTCGGCAAAGTATTTTGCGGTGAGTCCCTCGCCGGTCGCCTGCTTCAGGAGCTCGTTCCATTGGAGAGACGCACCCGGCCGGAAGATCCGCTCCTTCAGCACGGTTCCCACTCCCTGATTTCCTGCAAACGAGAATTCCACCGTCTGGTTGCGATGCGCGACCGTCCGGTTCAATGCGCCCAGGATCTGCGATGCCGCCAGTCCTCCGAACATGTAGTTGTGATAGTAGCAGGGATACTGCGCGATATGGATCTTTGCGGCCCAGTCCGGGGCATTGCGTCCCGGGGGGCGCTTGACGAACTGGTACTCCTCCACCAGGTCCCACCAGAGCTTGTTCAGGTCCTGATCGGGGTCCCGGTACATTGCCCGCTCGAACCGCATCATCACCTGAGCCCACCGGCTGAAGATCAACGACTGGCTCCTCAGGTCTTCTCCCTCTTGCTTTTGCGCCTGCTCTCGCTCGCGGTCATCAATTCCCGCCATCGCCTTCAGCCAGTCGGCATTTTTCGCCTGCCGCTCCATCAGCATTGCGATCGCCTCGGTCATGAACGTGTGGGTTTCAATCCTGAGCAGGAAGGGGAGAGCGGTGTCGATGTTCGCGGAATACACGCAGTGCCCCAGCTCATGGAGCACCGTGGCAGTCCAGGTGATGTTGTCTGTCACGTTGCACATCGTGCGTACATCGCCCCGCCGGTCGATGTCGGTGGAATACGCATGCTGGTACTTCCCCTCCCGCGGGTACATGTCGCTTCTCATGAGGATGCTGTCCACCGGGAGGGTGATCCCCCCATAGAACCGCCGGGCGATATCCACCACGTCCTTGCCTTTGACAAACCTGTCGAAGTCGACCGTGCTGGTCACTGGGGCATCCTGGAAGAACGGGTCGGCGTAGTGCCAGGGTGCGAGGCGGGTCGTGGCGATGTGGAACCGCTTTGCCACTTTTTCATCCATCGTCCCCTTCATCCGGGCATACGGTCCGTCGGTCAGGGTTTTCAGTTCGTCGAAGATTCTGACGACATCGGCTTCGTCCTGCTCATCGGAGGCGAGCATCATCACGTAGAAATTCTCGAAGCCGCACTGCCGGGCTGCCCGGTTGCGCATCTTCACCAGCTCGACCAGCATGGGCGCCACGGGGACGGCCACCTGCTTGCTGGCATCCCATGCCTTCTGTCGTTTCGCCTGGTCGTTCTCCTGCGTCAAGATGGCGTGGATCTCGTTGTCGTTGACCCTCTTCCCGCCGATCGTCCCGCGAAACGTATTGAAGGTCCTGGCGATCGCGCTCTGCTGTTCCGTGATCGACCGCAGCAGTGCCGTGTCGACCTGATTCCTGAGGTAGCTGTTGTACAGGAGCACCAGCTGGCGTTGCAGAAGCGAATCGCGGATCATCCCGCCATCGTGCAGTCCCTTCAGGAAGCGGAACTCCTCCCTGTTGGAACGGATGCTGCGGAGCTCAAAGTCGAGGGCGGCGGATTCGTCGTAGTACTTCCTGTCGCCTGTGGCGGTGGCATTCCAGTCCGCCAGGTTCTGTGCCTTCATGATCGGCTCGACTCGGGCAACGTGGCTGGCGATGAAGCCGCGGAGCTTCGTCTCGTCCGATGCCGGGGGGTTGCATGCTGTCATGATCAATCCGCAAAAAATGGGAAACAGGAGTCCAGGGAGAGTGTGTGGCTTCACGGGAAGATTCCTCCGGTGACGACGGGCTGTTCGATGCGAAGCATCAGTGCGGGGCCGACCAAAGGTAGCGTGTTTCCGGTGGAGTGTCAACCGCACGACTTGATTCTGCAGGGGAAAAGGAATAGGTTTTGTCGACCTGTGGAAGGAGCGATGCGGGACGTCTCTTGCGGTCGCTCATCGCCCGGGATCCGCCTCATGAACGAAGGAGGGATGCATGAAGGGGAAGTCTGCGGGGATGGTGTTTCTGGGGATCTGCCTGGCGCTTGCCGTGCTCCTGGTCCTGAAAGTGATTACCACGATGATCAGCAGCATTGCCTTTGCATCCGCACTTGTCGTACTCGGCCTTCTGTCGGGAGGATTCAGGCGCAGATGACTCCCGCTGCTGCGCCGCAGCGCAGCCTTGCTGCACGGCGCCGGGGCACTACATGAGCCCGACCGGATCGATGTCGACGATCAGTTTGACGTCGGCGCTCTTCTTCCCGAGGTCCTCCACGGCGGCACGGAGGGCTTGGCGCGCGGCCGTCCCTGTCGGATCGGCCGCCTTGAGGCTTTTCACGATGATATGCCAGCGGTACTGGTTGTTGATCTTTCCGATCAGAGCGGGAGCCGGCCCGAGCACCGTGAACATCCCGCCCGCCTGCTTCAGATAGGCGCCTACATCCTCCGCCAGGTTTTGCACATGCCGCTCGTTCTTCCCCCTGGTTTCCACCATCATGAGCCTTGAAAAGGGGGGATAATCCAGCTCCTTCCGTGTTTCGATTTCCTCTGCGTAGAATGTCGCAAAGTCGTGGTCGACCACATGCCGGAGGCTGTAGTGCCCAGGCTGGTAGGTCTGGATAATGACCTCCCCCTTCAGGGTGCTGCGCCCCGCCCGGCCCGCCACCTGGGTGAGAAGCTGGAACGTCCGCTCCGTTGACCGGAAATCGGGCAGCAGCATCTGCGTGTCGGCGGAGATGACCCCCACGAGAGTGACGCGGGCAAAGTCCAGCCCTTTGGCCACCATCTGCGTTCCCAGCAGAATATCGGCGTCGCCCGAGCCGAATTGCGTCAGGATCCGGTCGTGCGCTCCCTTGCGCGAGGTGGTGTCAAGGTCCATCCGCACGATTGTGGCCGTCGGAAAGAGCTTTGCGAGATCCTGCTCCACACGCTGGGTCCCGACCCCAAGCATGCGGATATTCGATCCTCCGCACTGGGGACATAGTTCGCGCTGCTCACGCACCAGCCCGCAGTAGTGACACTGCAGGTTCTTCCTGGCCAGATGGTAGGTCATGGTCACAGAGCAGTTCTCGCACCGCTCGGCGAATCCGCAGTCGGGACATTCCACGAAGGGAGCGAAGCCGCGGCGGTTCTGCAGAAGGATGATCCCTTCATGACGTGACAGGCGGTCTTCGATTCTCTCGCACAGGACCGACGAGATCGATGATTGCGTGAACTGGTGCAGCTTTCCCCGGTCCACCAGCGTCAGCAGAGCCTTCATGTTTGCGTACGCCTTCTTCCGCTCCGCGGTCATGTCCACGATCTCGATCTCGGGCATCGGCACCGCATCGATGCGCTGGGGCATTTCGATCAGCGTGTATTTCCCTGTCACGGCGTTGTGGTATGATTCGGCGGAAGGAGTGGCGGAACCGAGCACTATGACGGCGTCATTCTGCGTTCCCCGGACGATCGCCACATCGCGCGCATGGTAGCGCGGGACCGCATCGTATTGCTTGTAGGACGATTCATGCTCCTCGTCCACCACGATCAGGCCGATGGCCCGGAGGGGGGCAAAGACGGCCGACCGGGGACCGATGACCACGCTGACCTGCCCGCAGCGTGCCTGGTGCCATACGTCGTGGCGCTCGCCGGGCGACATGCGGCTGTGCACCACACCAACCCTGTCGCCGAAGTGTGTCTTGAAACGCCTTACAATCTGGGGTGTGAGGGCGATCTCCGGTACGAGCACAATGGCGGATTTCCCCCGCTCAAGGCTGTGGCGGATCGCTTCGATGTACACCTGGGTCTTCCCGCTGCCGGTGACGCCGTGCAACAGGAAAGTCTGGGCGGTCCCCCCGTCTGCCGCCGCGGTGATCGTACGGAGTGCTTCCTTCTGGGCTTCGTTCAGGATGATATGGCGCGTCTGCTCTTCGGTGCCGTATTCCGCGGTGCGGAGACTCTCGCGCCGGTCGATGGGCAGCAGGCCAGACGTGACGAATTCCTTGAGCGTGGCGCCCGAGACCCCCGCCAGTCTGAGCAGGTCGGAAGCGGGAATCTCCTCCGAGCCGAGGTCCAGCTGGGCGCCCACGGCATCGAGGAGCGCTGCCGCCTGCTTTTTGCGCGCCGAAAGGGTCAATCGCGCCTGGGCAAGAACCCGCCGGTCCACCCGGTCAAGGGCAACAACATCCTGCAGCTTCGGCTTCACCTTCCGGCGGGGCAGCACGTCTGCGGTCTCAACAAGTCCTTCCCGCTCCAGCTGTGCGAGGATGCTGTTGATCGACTTCAGGCCTGTCACCTTTTGCAGGTCGGTCGACAGCATGGACCCTTTCTCGAGGAGCGCCGCCAGCAAATGCGCCCGTTTCGGGGACGACCGCTCGAGCTGCGTCACCCTCTCCCGGGTGAGTTGAACGGCCGGACTCACGAGCCGTTTGCTCGTGGCGGAAAATCCGTGAGGGATCGCGGCCCTCAGGACTTCGCCGAGCGGCGCCAGATAGTATGATGCAACCCAGCGGGACAGCCGCAGAAGTTCCCCGGTGATGATCGGAGTGCCATCAATGATTTCACGGATCGGTTTCAGGCCCCGAACCGCGGTCTCGCCCGGCAGGTCCACAATAAGTCCTGTGGCCACCTGCCGGCCGAAAGGAACAATCGCCCGCACACCCACCTGGGCCGCATCCTCGAGCTCCGGCGGGATCAGGTAGGTGAATTCCCGGTCAAGACCCACTGGAAGAGCGATGCTGGCGAGCTTTGGCATCCCCCTAGCGCCTTCCTGTGATGTAATCCTCGAGGTGATGAATGGTCGAGCGCTGGTCTTGGATGATGCTCTTCACGATATCGCCGATCGAGACAAGACCCAGAAGCCTGCCGTCCTCCACTACCGGAAGATGCCGGATCCTCCGTTCGGTCATCAGCGCCATGCATTCCTCGATGGAGTTGCGGACCGTCACGGTCACGATGCCTGTCGACATGATATCGGCCACCTTCAATTCCCGGGATGTTCTTCCCGTGAGGGCGACCTTTCGTGCGTAGTCCCTTTCGGAACACATGCCGACGATGGTGTCCCCGTTCATGACGACAAGCGCGCCGACATTGACCTCTGCCATCAGCTGAAGCGCCTGATAGACCGAAGCCGTTGGAGTTGTCGACCAGATCGTACTCCCCTTCTCATCCAGCAGCTGCTTTACTGTGATCATGTCAGCCTTCCTCCTCACGTGGTACGTTGGATGGTTTTTGTCGCGTGGCGTCGGCGGGGGTACAGCCGGAGGGGTGCACTGGCAACATGGCCGCCCGCCCGGGAAAAGTCAAGGCGGAGAGTTCCCCCGCTCTTCCCCGTCCGGGGTTGAACCCCCGGCATCGTTTCTCGCCCCTGTGATGGCCGAGGTAAAGCTGTCCGGGATGGGCGATTCAACGGTGAAGTGCCCGCCTGATGCAAGGGGGATCTCAATCCTCCAGGCATGGAGCAGGAGCCGCGGATACCCCTGTTGCAGGGAGCGGTCGCCGTACCGGAGATCGCCGGCCAGAGGATGTCCGATGCTGTAGAAGTGGACCCGCAGCTGGTGACGTCTCCCGGTCAGCGGGTGAGCTTCGATCAATGTGTGGCGGGAAAAGCGCTCCCGGACCCGGAACTCCGTGACGCTCTCCCTTCCCTTTGTCGCGTCCACCCCCATGCGTCCGGATCCGAACTGGCGCAACGGCTTGTCGATCCTTCCGCTTTCTCCCGAGATGATCCCGTGGGCCAGCAGGAGGTAGGTCTTCCTGATTCTCCGCTCCGCAAACAGGTCGTTCAGCCATTTGTGGGCTGCGGCATCCTTCGCGAACAGCATGACCCCGCTCGCCTCTTTGTCGAGCCTGTGCACGACGTACAGCTTCTTCCCGCGCTCCTCTTCCAGCATGCGAACCAGGGAAGGCAGAGCAAGATCCCGCTCGGGAATCGAGGGGATCCCTTCGGGCTTGTCGGCCGCAAGGAACCCCGCTTGTTCAAAAAGGATCGTGATACTCATGATTCCCCGTCCTCCCCCCCCCGCTTTGGCGTCCCTTTCCGTAGCTGCAGGGAAGGGGGAGGCCTTGCACCCGCTGCTGCGGACTGCCCGCCAGGTCGGGAATGCCTGGGGCAGACTCTGTATTGACACTCGTGTCCGGTCCTGCTATATTCCCGGGCTGCATCGTGCGCGCTTCTCCCAACCCACAACCCACGGAGGCCTTACTCATGAAACGCTTCACGCTGTTAACCACTCTGATCCTCGTCTGCCTGCTCGCTGCCGGCACCTCAATGGCCCAGAAGAAGGACAAAGCTCCGGGCAAGACTGCAACCATGCAGACGGCAAAGCCTGCCGATGCCAAGGGGGCCGATCTCATCGACTTGAACTCGGCGACCGCAGAACTGCTCATGACCCTGCCGGGCATCGGCGACGCCTACTCCAAGGCGATCATCGCCGGACGGCCTTACAAGGCCAAGACCGACCTGGTCAAGAAGAAAATCGTTCCGAAGGCGACCTATAGCAAGATTGCCGCCAAGGTCATCGCGAAACAACAGTGACGCCTCACGATCCCCACAGGAGAAACAGCCCGGCACAGATCACCCCGAGTCCGACGAACTTCTGTATGGATACCGACTCCTGAAAATACCAGATCGAAACCAGGGCGATCAGAATGGTGCTCGATGCGGCGAAGACCGCGTAGGCAGTCCCAAGCTTGATCGTCTCCAGTGATTTCAGATAGCAGGCGGTATTCAGAAGCCCGATGAAAAGGCCGAAGGCGAAGAGAAGAATCTTCCGCGAGCCGAGCACCTGGATATCGGAAGCGGCTTTGAAAAAGCCGTTTGCCACCGTATTAAAGATGACCGAGAAGGCGAGAAAAACCGATCCCATGAACGCAGCTCCTTAACAGGCTCTGACAGCATCTCGGGGAGTAGTTCTGCTTCAACGCAAACGGCCCGTCCCGCCTGAGTGGGATGGGCCGTTATACTGATCAGCCGCCAACCGCAATCCTCTCAGAGGTGATCTCTATATCCTTTTGCTCCCGATTCCCAGAATTTTGTGAGCGACACGAACAGTCTGTTCATCCATTGTTCATCCTTTGCTGCTTCCGGGCCGACAAATCCGCTTCCCTGTTTCAGTGTCTCGAAGCGGAATCTGATCAGCTCCCGGTTGCCTTCAGCCCAGACGGCAGGCGTAGCCTCCACAGGCATGGGCGTCACGTGCACTTCTCCCGCAACGTCCACCCAGACGATGTGGCTGGTTCGGTCATCGTCACAATGGGAAATCATGTCCTTCAACTGGTCAATTGATGCGATGCTCGAGAGATTCATGGGAAACATCCTCGTCATACGTGATCAACAATAGAAATCCCCCCGTGTACAACGGGGTGGGAGCCAACCTTGATCGCACCGCTGCCCTGTCACAAGGGGCTGCGCCGCGACCCGTTGCACTGAAAGCTAGAAAACAGTGTGGGGAAAAGCAAGCGGGGGGGCGAGTGAGCGTGTGACGATGTAAGCGTGTGACGTGTCAGCGTGTGACGCCTATTCCTCATTCGTGACTCTGAAATCCCTTGGTTGAACCGCCAGACGTGGTGGGCGGGTTCGACGTTCGCCACCTGGCGGCGCCTGAAGTCTGCGGGGGCATGTCGAAGACCTTCACGTCCCGCAAGATCGACCGGGAGCATCGGCAGGGCCGCCTCATCCATCCGCGCTCCCCTTCTCCCGCTTCGCCTCCATCCTAGCCGGCCTGCGGAGCGGCCTCCGGCTCATCGGTCCCGGAGGTCCTGCCGCACCTGTGCCGCCATTCCGACTTGAACTTCTCCCGTTCCTCCGGCGTCATTGCGGCAAGCTTTTCCTCCATGCGCCGGCGCCAGTGGTCGTGTCTCCATCCGTGACGCCATGGGCCCCAGCCGCGGAGAAGGATGTGAGCAAGGAGAAACAGTCCCACAGCCTGCCAGAAAGTGATGCCAGTGAGACCGAAGAGCGGTGGCATCACCGCGTTCCACAATAGCATGACCACCGCTCCCAGCACAAAAGTGCCGAGGACAACCGCACAGATTCCAAAGAATATCCTTCGAAGCCATCGCCGTTTCATAATGTCTCCCTGCTTCTCGTTGTGAATATGTTCTATGGCAAGAATTCGTCGTAGAGATCCTGCAGCCGTTCGCGAAGGGTCAGAATGGCGTACCGTTTTCTGGAGAGCAGCGTATTGACGGGTTCCCCGGTGATTTCGGCAATCTCCTTGAAACTCTTCCCTTCCAGCTCGTGAAGAACAAAAACCTCCCGCTGCCGATCCGGAAGTTCATCAAGAGCATCGGAGAGCTCAGTCCAGACCCTCGAGCGTGCGAACAGCGTGTCCGGGTCCACTTCGGGGTCGAAGAGGATCTCCTCCAGCCGGACCGGGAGCGACTCTTCAAGATCCAGCGTCGAGAATGGGTCAGCCTTCCGTTTCCGGTACCAATCGATGATCCTGTTCCTCGCAGCGCGGAACAGCCAGGATGTCAGCTCTTCGATCGGCTCGGTCACGCTGTAACTCGTGACGAGCCGGTAGAAGACATCCTGCAGGATATCTTCGGCATCTTCGTCCGTTTTGACACGGCGCCGGATGAAATTCAGCAGCTTCGGTCTTTCCCGCCGCGCCGCCTGTTCAAGGACAGCGTTCATCGCAAGGGCGCCGTTTGACGATATGAGGTCGTTGCTCATCTACCATTGCAGACGGATCATGTGAATGAATATTTTACGAAATGTGAGAAACAGCCGAAAGAGCATTCGAATTTCTCGGGCCAGCACGGTCGCTCGCCATCCGGTCGGAGCCTCCATCGTACTGGCATCCCCTGATTTTGAGATATTTTGCCAGCCATGTGGCAGATCATATGCAGTCGACGGTTGATCTCCTGAGGATCATCCGGCATTCTCGTTGACTTCCTCGTAAATTCGTCCAATCTTCTCTTGCCTTCGCCCTCCCTATGTGCAACTACCCTTCCGGGGAACTCCCATGAGGCAGCCAGTGGTGTTCCGGAGCATCTTTTTCTTTGCCTTGTTGTTACTGACTGTTCAGCCACACGCCCGGCCCGGAGCGCACATGGCTGCAGCCTCAGACACATCCGGCGCTCAGGTGCCGTATCTCAACCCCGACCTTCCAATCGACATGCGCGTGGACGACCTGGTTTCGCGCATGACTCTCCAGGAGAAGGTGGACCAGATGCTCTATGAGGCACCGGCGATCGACCGGCTGGGAGTCCCGGCTTACAACTGGTGGAACGAAGCTCTCCACGGAGTCGCAAGAGCCGGCAGAGCTACCGTCTTTCCGCAGGCGATCGGGCTTGCATCGACATGGGATACCGGCCTGATTCACCGCGCTGCTATGGTGATTTCCGACGAGGCCCGCGCCAAACACCACCAGGCGGTGCGGCAGGGACACAGGGAGATTTACGAGGGTCTCACCTTCTGGTCTCCCAACATCAACATCTTCAGAGACCCGCGCTGGGGGCGGGGGATGGAAACTTATGGTGAAGACCCGTACCTGACCGGGGAGCTTGCCGTCCAGTTCGTCAGGGGCCTGCAGGGAGACGACCCGAAGTATCTCAAGACCGTGGCAACGCCAAAACATTTCGCCGTCCATAGCGGACCGGAGCCGGATCGGCATATGTTCGACGCGGTGGTTGATGAACGGGACCTGCGCGAAACGTACCTCCCGGCCTTCCGCACGGCGGTCATCGATGGGGACGCCCGGTCTGTCATGTGCGCCTACAACCGGTTCCGGGGCGATCCATGCTGCGGGAGCTCCACCCTGCTTCAACATATCCTCCGCCAGGAATGGGGTTTCACCGGGTATGTGGTATCCGACTGCTGGGCAATCATGGATTTCTACACCGGCCACAAGGTTGTCCGCACCGCGCCTGAAGCCGCTGCGATGGCGCTCGAGGCGGGGACGGATCTGAATTGCGGCGTGACATACGACAGTCTCACCGCAGCCGTCAGGCAGGGGCTGGTCAACGAAAACCTCATCGACGTCTCGGTAAAGCGGCTGTTCAAAACCCGTTTTCAGCTTGGCATGTTCGATCCGCCGGAGCGTGTACCGTATGCGAGGATTCCCGTATCGGTGATCGACAGCAAGGAGCATCGGGCGCTGGCGCTGGACGCAGCCCGCGAGTCCATCGTCCTCCTGAAGAACGAAGACCGGACCCTTCCCCTGAGAAAAGATCTTCAAACGATCGCGGTCATCGGTCCGAATGCGGACGAGGTGGAACTCCTGCTGGGCAACTATAATGGAACTCCAACCGCCCCGGTCACTCCCCTGGCCGGGATCAGGCACGCCGTCTCCCCGCACACGAAAGTCATCTATGCGCGCGGCTGCGATGTGGCTGAGGGTATTCCTTCCCTTGTGCCGGTTCCGGCGACAGCCTTCTCCCATGAGGCCGGCGGCCGGCGCGTTGCCGGCCTTATAGCCGACTACTTCGATAACAACAGCCTCAGCGGGAAGCCTATCGTGACGCGTGGAGAACGGAGCATTGACGTGAACTGGTGGGAGGGAACCCCGTTCCGGGGAATGCGCGCTGATACCTTCAGCGTGCGCTGGTCGGGGACCTTGACCGTTCCTCAAGCCGGCCGCTTTGCGCTGGGAATCAGGGTCTTCGGCGAAGCACGGGTATTCCTCGATGACTCCCTCGTGGCACAGGCCAGCGATCTCCACAATGTTGCCACCGGGTACCGATGGGTCACCTTCCGGGGTCCCCATCCCCTGCGTGTTGAATACCGAGATCTCCGGTCTGTCGCAAGTGTGCAGCTTGTCTGGACGGCTCCGGAGGCGAACCTTCTGCAGGAAGCAACAGCGGCGTGCCGCCAGGCCGATGCCGTGGTCCTGGTGCTGGGGCTCTCGCCGCGGCTGGAGGGGGAGGAAATGGATGTCAAGGTGCCGGGGTTTCTTGGAGGAGATCGTCTCGACCTGGAGCTTCCGCGTCCTCAGAAGGAACTTTTGAAAGAGGTAGCCGCCGCCGGCAAACCCATCGTGCTCGTCCTTCTGAACGGCAGCGCGGTAGCCGTGAACGAAGCCGCCAGGAGCGTTCCTGCAATTGTCGAGGCCTGGTACCCTGGGCAGGCAGGGGGGACGGCAATAGCGGACGTCCTGTTTGGCAATACCAACCCGGCCGGACGTCTGCCGGTGACCTTCTACCGGTCGATCGATCAGCTCCCGCCTTTCCGCGACTATGCCATGAAAGGAAGAACATACAAATATTTCACCGGTACGCCCCTCTTCCCCTTCGGACACGGCCTGAGCTATACCATGTTCCGGTACGACAACCTCAGGCTTCCCGCTCGTGTGAAAGCGGGCGAGCAGGTGACGGTGACCGCCACGGTCACGAATGCCGGAAGCATGAGGGGGGACGAGGTGGTGCAGCTCTATGTGACTGCACGGAACACGTCTGTCCCGGTTCCCATCAGGGCTCTGGCAGGGTTCCGCCGCATAACCCTCCAGCCGGGAAAAAGGCAGACGGTGTCATTTGTGCTTGAACCCCGCCAGCTCTCGATTCTCGACACGAAGATGAAACGGGTGATCGAACCAGGCGTCTTCGGAATCAGTGTGGGAGGGAAGCAGCCGGGATTCACCGGCACCGCCGATGCATCGACCACCGAAGTGGTGAGCGGGACATTTGAAGTGGTAGGAACAGCGAGCCTCACCGAAGGAAGGTAGTCCCCCTGTCCTGCCAGCGGTGAGCTAGAGTCTTGGTTGTGCAGAAATTCATCCGGGACTCTGAAAGTCCGGTGATCCTCGGCGGGTCTAGTGCACGAAGAGAGACCCAGGGATTGGAGCCAGGGGGGCGAGTCCCTGAGCGAACCGCACGGAAAGCTCCTTTTCCCCGGTCTTGTTGAAGTAGAGGATGTCCACCGGGTGCAATCCTTTCTCCAGCGCAATCACTCCCAACTTCTCCACGGCGCCGTGCAGTCCATCATTGTTGACAACGACGTTGCCCTGTACCAGGAGCCGGCTTCCGTCGTCGGAAGAAAGCCCAAATCCGAATATTCCTGTGGCCGGCACGTCGATGAACCCGGTCAACCGAACGCCGACATTATCGTCCCGCTTACACATCGTGAGCCCGATCTCTCCAGTCATGCCGGAGTCGGCCGCCTGCAGCCGGTCGAAATCAGGAAGATTGTCCCAGGATCCCTCGTAGTAAAAGTACCGGAGTCCTGGATGAGTGCCGGAGATCTTCACTGCCGGCTCGGGGACGGCCCTGGTCAAAGTCCTTTCGGTGACTGCGGCGACCCCGTTCCCGTGGTAAAAGCATCGGGCTCGCACCGTTGCGGAATTCGCAATGCGCAGGGGCCCGCTGAACCTGGGCGAACCGGATGATGGCTGTGTGCCGTCCAGAGTGTAACGGATCTCAAGACCGGGAGATCGTGTCTCCATGGTCACTTCGGTGGTGTCCAGGAACACGGGAAGGGCACACGTTACCACAGGCGGAAGAAAAGTGACGGGCTCGTCGCTGAAGTCCAGCACGACCACCGCATCGACAGTGTCAACCGGACGGGAAGGAAGCCGCAACACCACGGTGTCGCCGTTCGCGCGCATCTTGAGGGGGCGCAAACCGGAGCCGAGCATCGAAGCCTGCCGGGGTACGGTCCCCAACCCGGAGACGGCGAGGTTCCCGTCTCGTGGCCATTCGAAGACATGAAGATAGAGCCGCGTTGCACCCGAGGCAAGCTTCTTTTCCGTGCAGCGTCCCCAGGGTGTCGTTGCCAGGGGTGAAGCCTTCGTCCCGTGGATGGCCTCGCCGTTGGCCGCCATCCAACGGCCTATCGCCTCCAGCCGCTCGACGCTTGGTCCCGGGATCGTGCCGAGCGCAGTAGGGCCGACATTCAAAAGGTAGTTCCCCCCTTTGGAGGCGATGTCCACCAGGTTCCTGATCAGGGTCGCCGCGGACTTCCAGTTGGAATCGGCCGAGGCGTATCCCCAGTGGTCGTTCATGGTCATGCATGACTCCCAATCGACGCCGTCGATCCCGTTCGCGGGTATCTCCTGTTCGGGCGTGCCGAAATCCCCTGCCGCGTCCGTATCGATGTTCATCCCCTCCATACCGTTGCGTCCTTTCCCCACCCGGTTGTTCACGATGATCCCGGGCTGGAGCGAGCGCACGTAGCGGTAGAGGTCCTTTCCTTCCTGCTCAGACCATTCCGGGATCCAGTCGCCGTCGAACCAGAGCACGCCGATCGGGCCATACCCTGTCAACAGCTCCTTGAGCTGGGGCTTCAGGTATTCCTCCCGGTAGCGGGGGAACGACGCGCCTTTCGCGTCGGGATGATGCCAGTCGAGGATCGAATGGTAGAAGCAGAGCCGGATTCCCTCCTCTCTGCAGGCCGCGGCCAGCTCTTTCAAGGGGTCGCGCTTGAACGGTGTGCGGTCGATGATGTCGTACGACGACACCTTCGAGTCAAACATGCAGAACCCGTCATGGTGCTTGGACGTGATCACCACGTACTTCATGCCGGCCCTCTTGGCCAGGCGGACCCATGCACGCGCGTCGAATCCCACGGGGTTGAACTGCGGAGGGTACTGCTCGTACTTCTCAACGGAGACTTTCTCCTGTGACATATACCATTCCCCGCGGGCGGGGATCGAATACACGCCCCAGTGGATGAACATCCCGAAGCGCGCTTCACGCCACCAGGCCATCCGTACGTTGTGCTGTTCGGAGGTCTCCTGCGGGGTCCGGCTGTTCTGCGCCTGGCCTGCAGCGGCCATCAGAAGGAGAACGAGGATAGTCGAGAGGTATTGCATTGGTGTTCCTGGAAAAGTCGGAGGGATCTCTGCCGGTGAACATCCTGTTTGGGGCTCGAAGTCAAATAGCGATAATTCATTAAGAATGCAAGCCGAAGAGCGCCTCATGGGCTTTTCCCTCCCGTCTCCCCTGCTCAATCACCCTCCCCTCCTCGCTCGAGCCCCATTGGCCAGTTCTCGAGTGCTTGATTTTGCGGGTACGATCACGCACATTCATCAGCAAGCGTCCGGAGACACAGGGGTGCTCGGCCATCTACCTGCCATACCGTCACCTGGTCCTCCGCGAGCTCGTCCCGCATGCCATCACCGTGCCGCTCGACAGTATCACAGGAAACAATGTCAGATTCCATACGGATTGATGCAGGAGAAAGCATGGACGACCCCACCTTCGTCATCGGAGTTGATTTCGGAACCGATTCCGTCCGCACACTTATCGTCGATGCCGCCGGCGGGACGGAGATCGCCGCAGCCGTAGCTCCGTACCGGCGATGGGCAGCGGGCCGTTACTGCGACCCCGTCCGGAACCGGTTCAGACAGCATCCCCTTGACTATGTCGAGGGATTGGAGGAATCCATCACCACCGCACTCGGCAGGTCCCCTTCCGGAACGGCCCGTCGCGTCCGGGGGATCTCCGTTGACACCACGGGTTCGACTCCCGCACCTGTGGACCGTGCCGGAACTCCGCTTGCCCTGACCCCGGGATTCGAGGAAAACCCGGATGCCATGTTTATCCTCTGGAAAGACCATACAGCCGTCGACGAGGCGGAAGAGATCAACAGGCTCGCAAAATCATGGGGTGGTGTTGACTACACGATGTACGAAGGAGGGGTCTACTCTTCCGAATGGTTCTGGGCGAAGATTCTCCACGTCCTCCGCTCCGATCTGCAAGTCCGGCCCAGCGCATTCTCCTGGGTTGAGCATTGCGATTGGATTCCCGCGCTGCTCACCGGGTGCGCGCAAGTCATGCGGATGAAGCGCAGCCGCTGCGCTGCCGGCCATAAGGCGATGTGGCATGAGGCGTTTGACGGCCTCCCCGGGGAGGAGTTTCTCACCAGGCTCGATCCGCTCCTTGAAGGCCTTCGGTCCCGGCTCTACAGGGAGACCTTCACGAGCGATGCCGCTGCGGGAACGCTTTCAGGTCCATGGGCGAAACGGCTGGGTCTTCCTGAACAGGTGACCGTCGGTGTGGGGGCATTCGATGCGCACATGGGAGCGGTCGGCGGCGGCATACGGCCGTACGTGCTCACGAAAATCATGGGGACCTCGACGTGCGACATGCTTGTTGCCCCCATGCACGAAATGGAGGGAAAACTGATCAGGGGGATCTGCGGACAGGTGAACGGGTCAATCCTTCCCGGGATGCTCGGCATGGAGGCGGGGCAGTCAGCCTTCGGCGATGTCTACGCCTGGTTCAGAGACCTGCTCATGTGGCCCGTGACGAACATGATTGCCGCCGGGCCGGCCCTCACCCCCGAAGCGTCCGCTGCCATGAAGGCTGAAACGGAGTCGAGGCTCATTGCGGCGCTTTCGGCGGAGGCTGCGAAGACCCCGGTCGAAGCCTCCGGCGTGCTTGCACTGGACTGGATGAACGGCCGCAGGACCCCGGATGCCAACCAGGCGCTGAAAGGCGCCATCACGGGCATCAACCTCGGCACCGATGCACCGCGCGTCTTCCGCGCCCTTGTGGAGGCGACGGCGTTCGGGGCTAAGATGATCGTGGACCGCTTTTGCTCCGAAGGTGTAAGGATCGACGGCGTGATCGCCCTTGGCGGCGTCGCCCGGAAATCCCCCTTCATCATGCAGGTGGTGTCCGATGTCTTGAATCTCAAGATCTCCGTGCCGAAGTCGGAGGAGACCTGCGCCCTGGGCGCCGCTATGTGTGCCGCGGCAGCCTGCGGGATCTACCCGTCCATCGAGAGCGCCAGGACGGCAATGGAGAGCGGGTTTGAAACCGAGTATCTTCCGAACCCCGTCAACGCCCGGGCGTACGAGGCGCTTTTTGACCGCTACCGGAAGCTCGGCAGCTTCGTCGAACAGGAAACCATTCGTCTGAGGAGCCTGTAGATGAGCCAGTACGACCCACTCAAGGAAACTGCCTGGCGCTGCAACCAGGAACTCCCCGAGTCTTCCCTGGTCATCCACACTTTCGGCAATGCCAGCGTGCTCGACCGGGGCAAAGGCGTCTTCGCGATCAAACCGAGCGGTGTCCCGTTTTCTGAACTCCGTCCCGAGGACATGGTCATCGTTGACCTTGCCTCCAGAGTGGTGGAAGGCGAGCTCAAGCCTTCGTCAGACACGAAGACCCACGCCGTCCTGTACAGGAGCTGGAAGGACATCTCCGGGATCGTCCACACGCACTCGCCGTATGCCGTTGCATGGGCTCAGGCATGCAAAGCCATCCCGATTCTCGGGACCACCCACGCGGATTCGCTGGCCCAGGACGTTCCCTGCACCCCGGTCATGAGCGACGCGATGATCAATGGAGATTACGAGGAACGAACGGGCGACCTGATCGTGGAGACCTTTGCGGCCATGTCGCACAAGGAAATTGAAATGGTGCTGGTGGCGTGCCACGGCCCCTTCACCTGGGGGTCCACCCCCGAACGCGCTGTCAAAAACAGTGTCCTGCTTGAGATGATTGCCAGGGTGGCGTTCATGACCCTGCAGATCAATCCGGACACGCCCCGTCTCAAACCATCGTTGCTGAGGAAACACTATGAACGTAAACATGGACCCAACGCGTACTACGGTCAGCGTTGAACCGCAGGTCCCCGCGCCGGTGAGAAACATCCCGGCCGTCACCATGGGCCTGATTGCCGTGAGCAGGGATTGTTTCCCGATCGAGCTTTCCAGGAAGCGCAGGGCGAAAGTCATGGAGGAGTGCCGCGCCGGATCCATTCCGGTGATTGAGCTCGAGACCACCGTGGAGAACGAGCGCGATGTGGTGAACGCACTCAGGGAGATCGGCGAAAAGAAGATCAACGCCCTCGCAATCTACCTCGGCAACTTCGGTCCGGAAGGTCCGGCGACCCTCCTGGCACAGAAGTTCGGAGGGCCGGTCATGCTGGCCGCCGCGGCTGAAGAGACCGGGAGCGATCTGATCAACGGGAGGGGAGATGCATATTGCGGCATGCTGAGTGCGTCGTATAATGTCGGACTCAGGAAGCTTCGGGTCCACATCCCTTCCACTCCGGTCGGATCCCCCGGCGAAGTCGCGCGGATGATCAGCGACTTCATCCCCGTGGCCAGGGTGGCCCTCGGGCTGAAGCGTCTGAAAATCTTCTCGTTCGGTCCCAGGCCGTTCGACTTCCTCACCTGCCACGCTCCCATCCAACCTCTGTTCGACCTGGGGGTCGAGATCGTGGAGAACAGCGAGCTGGATATGCTCGATGTTTACAACTCGAAGGCGAACGACCCGAGGATCAAGGTGGTTGCCCGGGAGATGGCCGGAGAGCTGGGCAGGGGAAACAGCTATCCCGACATGCTCGAGCGGCTCGCCCAATTCGAGGTCTCGCTTCTCGATTTCATGGAGAACAACCTGGGCGCTTCGGAATACGCGGTCTTCGCCAACAAGTGCTGGCCCGCGTTCGAGAAGTACTTTGGCTTCGTCCCGTGCTTCATCAACTCGCGTCTTGCCACCCGGGGAATTCCCATCTCGTGCGAGTCCGATATTTACGGGGCCCTCAGCGAATATGTGGTCACATGCGCCACGCTGCTCCCCCCTGCCATCCTGGATATCAATAATACCGTCCCTGCTGACATGTACCGTGAGTCTGCCGACATGGTGAAGGACTACACGAACAACGACCTCTGGATGGGATTCCATTGCGGCAACACGTCGTCGTCGTGCATGGCAACCTCCATGATGAAATATCAGCTGATCATGCACCGCCTGATGGAGCCAGGAAAGGAACCCGAAATTACCCGCGGCACGCTGGAAGGGCAGATCAGACCGGGGGAAGTGACCATCTTCCGGATCCAGTCTACTCCTGGCGCCGAGCTGAGATCCTACGTGGCGCAGGGGGAGATTCTGAACATCGAGCCGAAATCCTTTGGATGTATCGCCGTCTTTGCCGTCCACGAAATGGCGAGGTTCTACCGCCACGTGTTGATCGAGAAACGGTTCCCCCATCATACGGCGGTGGCCTTCGCGCATTCCGGGAAAGCTCTCTATGATGCGATGAAGCTCATGGGGGTGAATGACGTCTCGTTCAATCTTCCCAGGGGCATGCTCTATCCCGGCGAGCACCCCTTCTGAGCTGCACGGCCCTCTCATACGCGCGGAGCTGCGGGGGAGAGGTCACGGGCCGTCATCATAAGCCAGCCCGCCATTCAGGAGCGGACAGCCGTTGCGATCAGCGGCCTGGGCCGGGGCAACGGGGATGGAGAAGGCTTCCGGGTCTTTTCGGAGGGATACCATGCGCGCAGTGAGGCTTCACGGTCCGTGCAACCTGCGCCTCGACGACATCCCTGAGCCGGAGCGTCCCGGTCCGGGAGAAGTGATGATCGGCGTCAGGGCTGTGGGTATCTGCGGCAGCGACCTGCATACGTATCGCAACGCGCGGATCGGGGATACGGCGGTCCCATTCCCTCTCATTCCCGGCCATGAGTTCTCCGGAATCGTTGATGATGCCGGCGAGCTTCCAACCGACGCAAACGGGAAACCCCTCCTGCCCGGGACCCGCGTAGCAGTGGATCCTGCTCAGCCATGCGGGAAGTGCGAGATGTGCCTGCGCGGCCATCCCAACCTCTGCACGCAGCTCCATTTTTGCGGTCTGTATCCCGACAACGGGGCGCTTTGCGAGCGGATTCGCGTTCCCGCATCGACCTGCTTTCCACTCCCTGATGGCTTGGACGCCGCGGCCGGAGCGATGCTCGAGCCGCTGGGCGTCGCGCTGCACTCTGTGAACCTCGCCCGGCTGCACAAAGGTGACTCCGTGTCGGTCCATGGCGGCGGACCGATCGGGCTGCTCATCCTTCAGGCGGCACGCCTTGCAGGGGCAGGGCCCCTGTTTGTGTCTGAGCCGCTCTCCTGGAGACGCGAGCTGGCGGAGCGATTCGGGGCGGTCACTCTCGACCCTGCAGCAGGCGATGTGCCCCGGGCGATTGCCGGGAAAACCGGCGGCAGGGGAGTGGATGTGGCGTTCGAAGCCGGGTGGGCCGGGCCCCTTGCCCAGGAAGCCGCGGAAACTGTCCGTCACGGGGGGACGGTCATGCTCGTCGGGATCCCCGAGGACGACGGTTTCACACTCAAGCACTCCACGGCGCGGCGGAAAGGGTTGACGCTCCTCTTCGTCCGCAGGATGAAACATACCTATCCGGAGGCGATCAGGCTTGTGGAACGTGGCCTTGTCGATGTCGCTTCTCTCATCACCCATCGGTTCCCGCTCGAACGGGCGCCCGAGGCCTTTGCGCTCAATGACGGCTACCTCGACCGTGTGGTCAAGGTGATCATCGATCTCCGCAGCCGCCCCTCCTGATGAGCCGGGCAATCGCCGGCGCAAACGCGGGCAGGCTCCGAGCGGATCCATCAACACGTACCCATCCTCAAGCATGAGAAGGAATCCCGCAATGAACCAGAAACATATGCTGACGACGGGACGTGCCGTCAGGCTGGCCGCCGCTGTCATTCTCCCCATCCTCCTGGCGCAGGCGCAAACCCGGATCGTCGTCAACGAGGCCGCGGCCCGCGACACCATCAGCCGTCACATCTACGGGAATTTCTCCGAGCACCTCGGGCGATGCATCTACGGCGGGTTCTACGTCGGAGAGGGGAACACGAAGATCCCGAACGTCCGCGGCATCCGGAAGGACGTTGTGGAAGCGCTGAAAAAGATCAGGCTCCCGAATCTTCGGTGGCCGGGGGGCTGCTTCGCGGATACCTACCACTGGAAAGACGGCATCGGCCCGAAAACCCAGCGTCCGACCATGGTGAACACGTGGTGGGGGGGAGTGACCGAAGACAACAGCTTCGGAACCCATGAGTTCCTCGACATGTGCGAACAGATCGGCACGGAGCCCTACTTCACCGGCAACATCGGGAGCGGTACGGTACAGGAGCTCATGCAATGGGTCCAGTATGTTAATTTCGACGGCATCAGCCCGATGTCGAGCCTGAGGGCAGCTAACGGTCATGAGAAGCCCTGGCATGTGAAGTACTGGGCCCTCGGCAATGAAGCCTGGGGCTGCGGAGGCAATATGACAGCGGAACACTACTCCGACATCTACCGGCTGAATGCGACGTTTGTCGCTTCCACCGGGCCCGAGCCGCTGTTCAGGATCGCCTCCGGAGCCAGTTCGGACGACTACCACTGGACAGAGGTCCTGATGACCCGGGTCCCTCACTGGATGCTGCAGGGAATCGCCCTCCATCACTATTCCGTCATTGATTGGAACAAGAAGAGTTCGGCCACCGGATTCACGGAGCAGGAGTACTTCGCAACCATGAAACAGGCCCTTCGCATGGAGGAGCTGATCGCGAAACATACAGCCATCATGGACAAGACCGATCCCGACCGGAAAGTGGCCCTCGTCGTGGACGAGTGGGGAGGGTGGTATGATGTGGAGCCGGGGACCAACCCTGCTTTTCTCTACCAGCAGAACTCCATGCGCGATGCCATGATTGCCGGAGTCACGCTCAATATCTTCAACAACCATTGTGACCGGGTCAAGATGGCCAACCTGGCCCAGACGGTAAACGTCCTCCAGGCGGTCGTGCTGACCAGCGAAGAGAAGATGGTCGTCACACCGACCTACCATGTGATGGAAATGTACACGGTGCATCATGATGCCGTTCGGCTGCCCGTTGAAGTGACCGCCGCGCCGTTTACGCTGGGCGGGGAAAGCCTCCCCGCTCTCTCCGTATCGGCATCGAAGGACCAGCGGGGGGTCGTGCATATCTCCCTGGTGAACATCGATGCGGAACAGGCGCACGATGCCGCTCTCGAGATCCACGGCACAACGCTCAGGTCGGTCAGCGGCCGCATTCTCACCTCCGGCAGGGTTCAGGACCACAACACGTTCGACGCACCGGAGAACGTGAAGCCTGCGCCCTTCACCGGCGCGAGAGTCGAGGGAAGCACCGTGAAACTCCGGATTCCGCCGGTGTCCGTGGTCGTTCTGTCCCTCGAGTAATCGATGACCCGGTCAGACCGTTCGGTTCGACCGTTTGGCCAGACCGGGCAGCCTGAGGCTTCCGACCGAAAGCCGGTCGATCAAGGTCTTCAGATGTGTCGTCCTGGGAGATCACAACTGTCTCCCTGCACATGTCCCGGATCAACCGCACGGGCCTGACTTTCAGACACGCGTTCTACTCTCGAGGCGTCCGGGGTTTTCCAGCCTGTGAAAGCACGAGGTGTCCATGAAGAGGCAATTGCTCGTCGTCCTGACCTGCGGCCTCTTGGTCGCAGCCGTCGCCGCCAGGTCGCAAACCTATATTCCCGACGCGTGGAACAGGGGGATGATTGTCGCACCGCAGGTACGGCTGAAAGCCTTCGCGTTCCCCCTTTCCGATGTACGCTTGCTGGAGAGTCCATTTTTGAGAGCCATGCAGCTGGATGCGCGCTACCTCCTGGAGCTGGAGCCCGACCGCCTGCTCCATCGCTTCCGCCTGCATGCCGGACTTCCTCCCAGGGGAGAGATCTACGGCGGATGGGAGCAGGAGTCGATCTCCGGGCATTCCCTTGGGCACTATCTCTCTGCCTGCGCGCTCATGTACTCCGCCTCGGGTGACGCGCGCTTCAAGCAGAGGGTCGACTATATCGTCAACGAGCTGGCGCTTTGTCAGGACGCCAGGCGCACGGGTTACGTGGGGGGCATCCCGGGCGAGGATACGATCTTCGCGCAAGTTGCCCGCGGCGAGATCAGAGCGGCGGGCTTCGATCTCAACGGCGGCTGGGTTCCGTGGTACACCACCCACAAACTCATGGCCGGACTGCTTGATGCCTGGCTCCACGCGGGCAACGCGAAAGCCCTCGTCATTGCCTCCCGGCTGGGTGACTGGATCGGGAAGGAGCTTCAGGCGCTTGACTCAGGCGACATCCAGCGCATGCTTGCCTGCGAACACGGGGGGATGAATGAGGTGCTCGCAAACCTGTACGGCATCACCGGCGACTTGCGGTACCTGGAGCTCTCCAGAAAATTCCACCACAGGGCCATGCTCGATCCGCTTGCAGCGCGACAGGACTCCCTGCCCGGCAAACATGCAAATACACAGATCCCTAAAATCATCGGCTGCGCGCGGCGCTACGAGCTGACAGCCGACGAGCGCGACCACACCATCGCCGAATTCTTCTGGGAGTCGATGGTCAAACACCATTCCTACGTCATCGGTGGAAACAGCGACTATGAGTCCTTGGGGGAAGAGGGGAAGCTCTCGGACCGGTTGAGCGACAACACGTGCGAAACCTGCAATACCTACAACATGCTCAAGCTCACCGGACATCTCTTCTGCATGAATCCGCACGCCCGCTACGCCGACTACTACGAGCGCGCCCTCTACAACCAGATTCTTGCCTCTCAGAACCCGGCCGACGGGATGATGTGCTACTACTCACCCCTCCGCCCGGGGGCGAAGAAGGAGTACAGCACGAAGTTTGACGCCTTCTGGTGCTGCGTGGGCACGGGCATGGAAAACCATGCGAAGTACGGCGGTGACATCTACTTCAGGGGCGCCGACGGTAGCCTCTACATGAACCTCTTCGTCCCATCGGAATTGCAGTGGAAGGAAAAGGGTGTTGTGGTCCGGCAGGAGAGCCGCTTTCCCTTCAGCGATACCGTCCACCTGGCAGTGCTGACTGACAAGCCCGCGTCGATTTCGCTTCGTATCCGCGTTCCGTACTGGGCGGAGCATGGGATGACGATCAGCGTCAACGGCCTCTCCAGCGCCGTCGTCCCGGACAGCACCGGGTACACGACTATCCTCCGCACATGGCGAGGCAGTGACCGGATCACGCTGGTCATCCCGATGTCCGTACGGACGGAGACAATGCCCGACAATCCCAACCGCATCGCCTTCATGGTTGGACCGCTTGTCCTTGCCGGCGCGCTGGGGACCGCACAGCCGGACGACCTTGACGGGGTGCCGGTGCTTGTGGCGGACAGGGGTCCTGTGACAAGCCTGATCAGGCCTGTCGGCGGACAGAGATTCGCATTTTCGACCGGTGGCATCGGACGCCCGGCCGATATCACCTTGATACCGTACTTTACGGTACATGGACAGTACACTTCAGTCTACTGGGACCTCATGTCGGAAGCCGGGTGGACGGAGCGGAAGGCTGCAAATGCCACCGAAAGAACGCGCCGCGCGGTAATCGATGCGCGCACAGTCGACAATGCGGGAATCGGGGACACGCTCCCTGAGCGGGATCACAACCTCAAGGGGGAAAAGACGGAGGCCGGCGATGCCATGGGCCGGAAGTACAGACACGCCACCGGCGGCGGCTGGTTCTCATTCGACATGAAGGTGCTCCCAGGCCGGGCCCAGGAACTGCTCTGCACGTACTGGGGGAGTGATGCCCGCGGACGGGTCTTCGATATCCTCGTGGACGGCGTCAGGATAGCCACCCAGGCGCTGGAGAGCAACAAGCCGAAATCCTTCTTCGACGCTGTCTATGAGATTCCCGCATCCCTTATAGGTGAGAAAGGGGTCGTGAACGTGAAGTTCCAGGCGCAGCCCGGCAAGATCGCCGGCGGTCTGTTCGGATGCAGAATCCTGAAGAAGGACAATGAAAGGTAACTCCCATCCTGGAAGCATGCAGAGGAGGAACTATGAACGCCCAGATCCGTTCATTAATCGTGCTGAGCTTCGCGGTTGTTTCTACGAGCACGCTGAGTGCCCAGGTGATTACCATTGCCGCCGCGGATGTCCGGAATCAAATGGTTCCCGGTAACACGCTTGTGAACCACAACGACTCCGTGACCATCTCACTCAATATCGGTGCGCCGGGAGCCTCATCATGGGATTTCAGCGGACTGAAATCCAGCGCCATCCAGACACTGACCAGCGTTCCTGTTGCCGGGACGCCGTTTGTCAGCCAGTTTCCCGGCTCCACACACGCGTTCCAGACCACCGTGACCGTGAATTTTTCGGGGACGAATGTCACGGGGACTGCGTACCAGTACCTGAAGCTCGGGACGCACCTCCTGAACCCCGGGCTTGAAGGGAGTGGACAGTTGATTCCCGGGTTGTCGGGGACGATCACGAACACCAACGTCCCCATCGACACAATGTACTTTCTCCCCTTAACCCTCGGGACAACCTGGAGATCCGCCTACACCGCCACGTCCGTGATCGCGCTGAACGGAGCGGAGTTTCAAAGGACAACGAAAAGCCATGCAATCACCTATGTTGCTGATGCATACGGTCCGATGGTCATTCCCGGCGGGTCCGTCCATCAGGCGCTCCGCTTCCGGAAGGTAGATATCAACTCCGTCAACACCCTGGTCGGCTACATGTTTCTTGCCCGCGACGGTGCATCGGTCCAGATGCTCGCTGCCGATGTGACGCAGCCCGATAACGGCCTTATCAGAGTCGTCGGGGTTCAGTGGACCGGCGCGTCAATCACGCTCCCGCCTGAAATGGCACTCAGCCCCGGCAGCTTCAATGTTGGCCCTTCTGCGGGTACCGTCTATGCACGGGTCATCAATATGGGCGACGGCGCGCTGACCTGGTCGACGACCGACAACGACGGCGCCTGGCTTGTCTCCGGCAACGGCCGCAAAGACACGATCGCCATCGCCTACGGCGCGAATACGGCAACCGCTCCACGAACCGGGACGGTGACCGTTACCAGCAACGGGGTGAACAGCCCTCTCACCATTACGGTCACACAGGAAGGCGTCCCCATTCTGCCTGTCCTGGATGTCAGGCCGGCTGAAGTCCATGCCTCATGGCAGGGCGGCTCATCGGAAATCTCCATAAGGAACGCCGGCAACGGCAGCTTGAGCTGGAAAGCCGAATCGGATCAAACCTGGGCGGCTATCGCCGGAGGAGCCGCCGGCGTCGACTCGGGCAAGGTCACCGTCTCCCTGTCAGCCAATGCCTCGACCGTCCCGCGCACGGCCACCATCACCGTGACGTCCTCCGGGGCAGCAGGGAGCCCCGGGAAGGTTACGATCACGCAGGACTCCTGCGAGGCCCCCGGCGTGCCGACTCTGCTCTCGCCGGCCAGCGGAGAGACCATCAGGGCTGATACGGTGCGCCTGAGGTGGCACCCGGGGGTGAGGACGGCATCCACCTACTGGCTCGAGAGCGCCGTAGATTCTCCGGGCGCCCGCGTCAAGATGGATTCCACACTCACAATCACTTCTTCCACACTTCGCGGGCTCGTCCCCGGCATGACCTACTGGTGGCATGTTCGCGAGAAAAATCCGACCGGTTGGGGTCCGTTCGGCGTCATCCGGAAGTTCTCAAGGCTGTTGAACACCCCCGGTGCAGTGACACTCGTCTCTCCGGCTGATGACTCTTATCTTGCAGGCGATACGGTCCGCCTCATCTGGAAACGGAGTGCGCCACCGGTGAACGGATACTGCCTTGAGCTCGCGGCCGATTCCACTTTCACCTCGGGTTTTGCCGATTCGTCACTCACTGACTCCGCGTACATTGCGAGGCGTCTCCTCAAGGGAACATCCTACTGGTGGCGGGTGAAAGCCGGCAATCTGGCAGGTTGGGGGATCTACAGCCAGGCCTGGAAGTTCTCGCTCAGCCTCACCTGGATTGCTCGGCATGAGGATGTCCCTGAAAGCTTCCAGCTCTATCAAAACTTCCCCAATCCTTTCAACCCGTCAACCACGATCCTCTACTCTCTCCCTGAACGATCAAGCGTGGTTCTGACGGTGGTCAACACCCTGGGCCAGCAGGTCGCGGAGCTTGCCCGCGGCGACATGGAGCGCGGTCTCCACGAAGCACGCTTCGACGGAACAGGGCTGGCTTCAGGCATCTATTTCTGCAAGCTCATGGCGGGTCGTCATATGGCCACCCGGGCCATGCTCTATATGAAATAAGTCAAGCGTTCGATACCCGGCTCCTGTCCTTGTTGGCCGCAGGCCGGCCTCCGCGTAACAGTAACGTGAGATTACAGAAAACGGGAAAGGGCTTCCTGCTATTGAGGAGTCGTATCTATACGGTTTGATAGAATGGTCGCGTTTTCCCCTATTCTGGAGCAATTGGGGGTGTATTTGGGGGTGTATTGTTGGTAGGGGTGCATTTGGCATGGCGATTGTTTACATTCTCAGCATGTTCATCTCTCGACGGCATATCCGGGCAATCGGACGAACCCTCGCCCTGTTTCTCCTGGTGGCGAATTCCGGGTTCACGCTGGTCCTCCATTCCTGCATGATTGAGATGTCCTGCTGCGATGGCTCCATGGCGACAAGCACACTCGGGCATGCCGGCACCGGGGCAGCCACTCTCGCGAGGCCAGGAGCCCCGTGTTGCGCCGTGACGGTCGCCGGGGGAGTGAGCTCCAACCCGATTGTGACCGATCGGACGACGAGCACGGTGACTCAAAAACCTTGTGTTCCAGGAGAATCGGCCCACCAGCCCTCTGGCGCCGGCTTGATCTCAAGAGCCTCTTCACGGATCCCTTCACATGCTACCCCTCGTGTTGAACCACCCTCAGTGGAGAAGTACATCCTCAACGCAAGCCTTTTGATCTGATCCCACACTCCAGTACCCTGGCGGCAGGGAGGGCCCTCCCTTCGTGCCGTCCCGCACGCAGAATTCCCCTGCAGGTCGGGAGCACTCGTCGCTGACCCGGCGCTCTGCAGGTGTGACTGTGGCCAATCACATACCTGGAGTGTGCTGCACATGACTCGATCCTGTCTGTTATTCGCTTTCGTGTTTCCGGTGCTCCATGCGACCGCCTGCGCCCAGGCAGCCGGTCAGGGCGTGCCCCCAAGCTCCCCGCCGCGGATCGTCTCAAGCCTCGCGGATTCAGCCCCGGACACGGGCGCGTCGCTCTCCTCCTTCATCGAACAGGCGCTGAAGTCTAACCCCTCACTTCAGGCATCGCAAGACCGCGCCCTGGGAGCTGGGGCTCGAATCACTCAGGCCACCGCCTGGGACGATCCCCAGGTCGGCGTGGAATTCTATGCCACGCCGATAACCTCCGCCAACCCGTTCACCAGGGGAATGGAAACAGACTACTTCGTCCAGCAGATGATTCCGCTGTTCGGCAAAAGGGGCCTGATGGGTGACGCCGCCGCCGCCGGCGCCAGGATGGCGGAGCAATCGGCTCAGGCCGTCGAACGGACGCTTGTGGCCGATGTCAAGAAGACCTATGCCATGATCTACGCGGCCCAATGCAGGATCAATGTCAACACGGAGAACCAGCGGCTGCTCAACCAGATTTCCGAATCTGCCCTCACCCGCTACGCGGTAGGCATGGTTTCACAGAGCGACGTGCTAAAAATTCAGGTGGAGGTGGGCAAACTCCGGAACGAGCGCACCGGCCTTGACCAGGAGCTCGCCGCCGGCGCGTCGATGATGAATGCCCTCCGGGGGCTCCCGGCCAATGCGCCGATCGGACGCGTTGCGACTCCCTCGATGAAACAGATGCCCGGCACGCTTGAGGCCTGGACCGCCCGTGCACTGGAGAATCGCCCCGAGCTTCTCGGCATGAACTCCGAGCTCGAGATGAACAGGGCGGATTTGAGTGCTTCCGAACGGGAACGGGTGCCCGACCTGATGGTGCGCGGGATGTACAAGCAGATGAAGGAGGGGACGGACCAGTGGGCTGCCATGTTCAGCATCAACATCCCGATTGCCCCGTGGGCGGGCGGCAAGTATACCGGAAGGATCGAGGAGAACACGCTGGCCGTCACCGCGACCGAACACTCCATCGCCGCGATGAGGAATATGGTCCAGGCTGAGGTCCGTGATGCCTGGTCAAAAGCGTCTTCTCGATGGGAGCAGATCGAACGGTACCGTCAGAGCATCCTCCCTCAGGCACAGCAGGCGCTTGAATCAGGCTTGAGATCGTACGAGACGAGCCGGGTGGATTTCCTTTCCCTCCTGGACAGCTACCGGATGCTGGAGATGATGAAGATGGAATATTACATGCTGGAAGGCGAGTACATCGGCAGCGTCGCTCTGCTCGAGCGGGCCGTCGGAACGGAGCTGCGCTGAGGGGCTGCCGCATCTGCATCTGGCGGCCGCTGTTTCTCACACTGAAGAAAAAGAACCGACATGAAAACTCTCATTGCATCGCTGGCCGCAGCCGTCCTGGTGCTTCTCGTCTCATGCTCCAAACCTGCCCCCCCGCCGGCCGGGGACCGCGATCACGATCTGGTGAAGGCCGGGGACATCGCGGGTCAGGAATATTACACCTGTCCGATGCACCCCTGGGTGCGGTCGGACAGGCCGGGCCCGTGCCCCGTCTGTGGTATGGCGATGGTGAAACGGTCCGCACGGGGCAGCGATTCGCTTGCGGAGGCGGAGGGGATTCAGGCCGTGAGCCTTTCACCGACCCAGCGCGTCCTCGCCAATGTCTCGACCCGGCCTGTAGCCCGGCAGGCACTGGACCAGATCCTCGATGCCGTAGGCGTCGTCACCTACGCGGAATCAAACCAGGCCACCGTCTCGGCCCGCTTCGGCGGCCGTATCGAAAAACTGTATGTGAATTTCACCGGCGACCTCGTGCGCCGTGGCCAGCCCCTCTTCGAATTGCACAGCCCGGACCTTGTCTCTGCGGAACAGGAGTATGTGCTCGCCCTCCAGGCGGTCGAGAACGCGGGGAACACGGACGCGTCCCTGCGCGCGCAACAGGAGAGCCTCCTGCAGGCCATTCATGAAAGGCTCATGGTCCATTTCGGACTGACCGAAGGGCAGATTGCCGCTGTGGCCGGATCGCGCTCCGTCCACTCCAATGCGGTCTTCTACTCGCCCATGCGCGGAACCGTGATCGCCAAGCAGATTCAGGAAGGTCAGTATGTGAGCGAAGGCATGGTGCTCTACCAGCTGGCAGACCTCTCCACGGTGTGGGTGATCATCGATGTCTATGAATCCAGCATCCGCAGTGTCAGGGTTGGGCAGCCCGTTGTCGTGACCACCGAGGCATATCCGAATGAGACCTTCTCGGGCAGAGTGACATTCATCGATCCGTCCGTGGACCCGGAGAACAGGACTGTCCGGGTGCGCACGGAGTTCTCCAATCCCGGCGGAAAGCTCAGACCGCAGATGTTCGTCAGGGCCAGGGTCACCGTCCCCTCCGTGCCTGGCCTCGTGATTCCAGCCTCAGCGGTCCTCGCCACAGGACGGCGTAACGTCGTCTGGGTGGAAGTGAGGCCGAACGTCTTTGAACCCCGCGACGTGGTGTTGGGAATCAGGACGGACGATGCCTGCCAGGTGCTGAGTGGGCTGAGCGAAGGGGAGCAGGTTGCCGTGACAGGGGGTTTCATGCTCGACTCGGAATCCCAGCTCCAGCAACCCGCGGGCGGACAGCACCAGCCCCCTGCGGTTCCGGCAGCTCCGTCCCGGGACACGGCGGTCCCTCCCGCAGAGGGCGGACCCCGTGCGGTCAGGATCGATGTCAACGTCGACTGAGGGCACTCCCATGATTGAAAAGATCATCGATTTCTCCGCGCGCAACAAGTTTCTTGTCATCCTCGCCTACGTGATCATCGCCGGGTGGGGGATCTGGGCGGTAGTCAATACGCCGCTCGATGCCATCCCCGATCTCTCGGAAAACCAGGTCATCGTCTTTACCGAGTGGATGGGAAGGTCCCCCCAGCTCGTCGAGGACCAGATAACGTTCCCGCTTGTGACAGCCCTCCAGGGAGTGCCGCAGGTCTCCGCCGTCCGTGCGCAGTCCATGTTCGGGATGTCGTTCATCTACATCATCTTCAACGAGAAGACAGACCTGTACTGGGCGCGGAGCCGCGTGCTGGAAAGACTCTCTACTGTCCAGTCAGGCCTGCCGCAGGGGGCGAAGATGCAGCTCGGACCCGACGGGACGGGAGTCGGGCATGTCTTCTGGTACACCCTGGAAGGGAAACAGGACCTCGGGACGCTTCGGGCGGTTCAGGACTGGTATGTCAAACTGAACCTTCAGGGAGTGGAAGGTGTCGCGGAAGTTGCTTCCGTCGGCGGCTACATCCGCCAGTACCAGGTCGACGTCGACCCTGTGAGGATGAAAGGGTACGGCGTCACGCTGGCGGATATTCAAACGGCGGTCATGCGCTCCAACAACGATGTCGGCGGAAAGATCCTGGAGGTGTCCGATGCGGAGTATTTTGTCCGCGGGCAGGGCTACATCCGGAACACGCGCGACATCGAAGACATCGTCGTGGGGACCGGCCCCGGAGGGGTCCCGGTCTATGTCAGAAATATCGGCACCGTCCAGATGGGGGGTGATATCCGCCGCGGATCTCTGGACAAGAACGGCACCGGCCAGGTCGTGGGCGGGATCATCGTGATGCGCACCGGTGAAAACGCAAAAGAGGTGATTGACCGCGTCAAGGAACGGATCCGGCAGATCTCCCCCGGCCTGCCCGACGGCGTGGAGATCAAGACTGCATACGACAGAAGCGATCTGATCAACGCCTCCGTGGAGACGCTGAAAGACGCTCTGCTCGAAGAGGCGGCGGTCGTCGGCATCGTCGTCTTCCTCTTCCTCCTCCACTTCAGAAGCGTCCTCCGGATCATCATCGAGATCCCCGTGGCGGTGTTGATGGCCTTTATCTGCATGAGGCTGTTCGGCATCACGTCCAACATCATGTCGCTCGGGGGAATCGCCATCGCCATAGGGGTGATCGTCGACGCCTCGATCGTGCTGGTGGAGAACGCCTACCGCAATGTGGCCAGGGCCCAGGAGACCAAGGGCCACCTCACGAAGGAGGACTTCGTGGAGATCTCCATCCTCTCGGCAAAGCAGGTCGGCAGGGCTATTTTCTTCGCCGTGACGATCATGGTGGTGTCGTTTCTGCCGGTCTTCCTGCTTGAAGGTCAGGAGGGAAAGCTCTTCCGCCCGCTGGCCTTTACGAAGACGTTCGTGTTAGGCAGCTCCGCTGTCATCGCCATCACCCTTGTCCCCGTCCTCATGGTTATGCTCACCCGCGGGCGGTTCCGCCGGGAGAACGAGAACCCGATCACCCGCTTCCTGAACCGCCTCTACACTCCCGCCATCCACTGGGTGCTGGGCCATCGCAAGACCACGATCCTGATCAACATCCTTGCCCTCCTGATCACGATCCCGATGATCATGCGGACGGGCTCCGAGTTCATGCCGCCGCTGGATGAAGGGAGCCTGCTGTTCATGCCGGTCACGCTGCCCTCGGCCTCCCTGACGGAGGTGAACCGCGTGCTTCAGGTCCAGGATGCCATCATCAAGTCGGTGCCCGAGGTGGAACAGGTCCTGGGCAAAGTGGGGAAAGCGGAGACATCGACCGATCCGGCTCCGGTGAGTATGATAGAAACCATCGTGCTCCTCAAGCCGAGGGACCAGTGGCGCAAAGGCAAGACGAAGGATGACATCATTGCCGAGCTGGATGCGAAGCTCCAGATCCCCGGGGTCCGCAACGGGTGGACCCAGCCGATCATCAACAGGATCAACATGCTCTCGACCGGGGTCCGGACCGATCTCGGCGTGAAAGTCTTCGGCAAGGACCTTGACACGCTGGAGAGGCTCGCAATCGACGCTGAACAGATTCTCAGAAAAGTACCGGGCGCCGCCGATCTCTACGCCGAGCGGACGCAGGGAGGGCTCTTCCTGGACATCAAGATCAACCGGCAGCAGGTCGCCCGCTACGGCGTCAACGTGGGGGATGTTCAGGATATCATCGAGACTGCCATCGGCGGCCAGAATATCGGCACAGTCATCGACGGCCGCCAGCGCTTCCCGATACGTGTCCGTTATGAGCGGGAGTGGCGGGATAACATCGACAGACTGAAGTCTCTTCTCGTGCCGGTGGCCATCGGCCCCTCCCGGCAGCAATCCGGTTCCCCGGCACAGGCGGCGGCTGCCAATCCCGCGTCAGGGATGACCGCAGGCATGGGCGGGGCTCCGGCTCCGGAAGGTTCGGGCGCATTTTCGGGCGGCCCGCAAACCGCTGCCGCCGGCGCGTTCCCGGCCGTATCGCGGCGCAGCTACGTCCCCCTTTCACAGGTCGCCGAATTCGAGATCGTCCCCGGAGCCCCCATGATCTCCAGCGAGAATGCTCAGCTCCGCTCCATCGTCTTCCTGAATGTTCGCGGACGGGATATGGGAGGATTTGTGGGGGAGGCCAGGGAGGTCCTTGCCAGGGAGCTCAGGCTTCCGCCCGGTTACACGGTGCAGTGGAGCGGACAGTGGGAGAACCAGATCAGGGCAAAAAAACGTCTCGAGGTTCTGATGCCCATTGTGTTCGTGATCATCTTCGTGATGCTCTATCTTACGACCAGGGACTTCACCGAAGCCTTCGTGGTCATGCTTTCGGTCCCCTTTGCCCTCATCGGGGGTGTCTACCTCATTTACATTCTCGGGTATAACTTCTCTGTCGCCGTCTGGGTGGGGTTTATCGCCCTCTATGGCGTTGCGGTGCAGACTGGCGTCGTGATGGTGGTCTATCTCCACGAGGCGCTCGACAGAAGACTCCGCGCCCATCAGCTCGGACAGCGGGGACCGATCACCGCACAGGATATCTACGATGCCACGGTGGAGGGTTCCGTGCTCAGGCTCCGCCCCAAGATCATGACCGTAGGGACGGCGTTGATCGGCCTGATTCCCATCATGTGGAGCACCGGTGTCGGGGCCGACGTGATGAAGCCGCTTGCGGCGCCGATGATCGGCGGCCTCCTGACATCGACAATCCACGTGCTGGTGGTGACCCCCATCCTCTTCACCTTCATGAAACTCCGTGCGCTGAAAAAAGGGACCCTCGAGATCTCGAAAATGGCGCAATGGATGAAGGAGGAATGAAGGACCTGGAACGAGCAGACAGTTCTTCAGACACAAACCCAACCACAGACAATACCGGAGCAGCACACATGAATACCCGCGGATATTGCATCACCGGAATTCTTGCCCTGACGCTGATGGGAAGATCGCCCGCTGCATCACAGACCTTCACCCCCCACTCCCAGCCTGCGCAGAAGAACCAGGCAACCCTCGTCGATACGGCGGCACATCCGGCGCCCGCCTACCGCTGTCCCATGGACCACGAGGTCGTCTCGGACAAACCCGGGACGTGTCCCAAATGCGGAATGAAACTGGAGAAGATGGCGTCAGGCTCGGCCGCGAAGGCGTCCATCATGTCCGCCACGTCTGCCGCGGCAGTGTCATCACGGGAGAAGTGCCCCGGCATGGCAAAGACGACGGCCACACACCATGAGGGCATGGCTGGCGGGATGATGCCGCATGACTGCTGCGCCGGGAAAGACAAAGCGTCCTGCGAAGGGAAACGCGCGGCCACTGGAAAAGGCAAAGCCTCCTGCCCCGGGAAAGACAAGGCCGCAGGAACATGCAATGCCTCCTGCTCCGGCGCCTCGACATCCGCCGGGTCACTCAAGGACAGCGTGTCCACGCAGTAGCAGGGAGTGTCCTCATCGGGTCTTGCCTTGACTGGAACCCATACGGCGGTCGAGCGACCAGTCTCCCCCTCCCACCACGAGAAGAAAGAGGAGTCCGAGCACCATGGAGAAGTCCACCCTCGCTTCATGTGCCATCGCCCAGAACCCCTTCTGAAGGAGCAGAGGAACCTTTGTCGTGGCGATTGCCACCAGGATATCGATCAACAACGGGATCGTCGAGAGCCGTGTAGCCAGACCGAGCAAAAGGAGGGAGCCGAAGACAATCTCGACGATCCCAACGAACGGGGCCATGATTTCGGGCGCCGGAATTCCGATGTGGGCAAACCTTCCGGCGCCGAGGGCGTCGGTGAACAGAAACTTCTGAATCCCCTCCGAGATGAAGACCCAGCCCACGAGGATCCTTATCAGGAAGACGCTTCGGGCATGTATCGTGCTCTCGTCCGTGGTCCCTGGGATGCGATGGAGAAGCGGGATGTTGCGCATGGCATGCTCCTTACGGTCTGGTGTTCCGCTTCACGGAGACGAAGCAGATGGTTAGGTCAGCGGCTGCGTCGATCCGGAATGCGGCACGCTCATGAGAGATCCCGTCGAGATCTTGCTCCGGGGCGGCATGTCTCAGGGCGATTCATATCGTCATTTGATAACCGAGGTAGACGGTCGTCGTCGCCTCGCCCGCGAAGCTCTGCCCGGCCGAAAAGAGAATGTGGTTTCTTTCGTCAATGTTGATGAATCCCCCAACATTGAACGCCGCACCCGGCTTAGCATCATCGCTGTCTGCCGTATGATAGCAGATCTCTCCGCCCAGCGACACCGTCTCGGAGAACTCGTACTGGGCCTGCCAGCCGGCAAACACCCAGTTCCTGTTTTCTGGTCCGGGGTTGTACCAGAATCCTCCACCGCCGTACGTTGAGAACTTCCCCCAGCTTTTTTGGAGCCAAACGGGAAGGAATGCCTGGACTTTCCCATTGCTGAGCTGCTTGTCCTTTTCCCCGGTGGGGACCTCCACCAGAGGGAATATGCCGATCTGTGGAACATGATCGGATTCCTGCACGAACCGGTACTTCACGCCCAATTCAATGTTGGAAAACCCGTATGCGGTCCCGCCGCCGGAGCGCACGAACTCCATCGGGGCGACGATATGGAGTTGGACGTTTGGGACGGCTCCGTAATTGACCTCAAGGTGAGGAAGCGTTGCGTCGATTTCGTGCTTCAGGTGCTGCTGCACCGATGCGAGGTAGAATTCCCAGTGCAGATAGTCGACCGGCTCGGGGTCATCGGTAAAGAACGGCGGTCCCGCCCGGCTGCTGCTGAAGGATGTCATCATGAGCACGGCGCTGCCCAGCATCAGCCACGTTCTTCGCATACGGCTCGCTCTCATTCGACCTCCGGCTCCCTCCACCGTCCGCACAGGATTGGTTCGGGCCCCGGCAACACATTGCGGACGGGAAGAGAATCCAGCGGCTAGAACATGCTTCGGGCAGGAGTCCGTTCCCGATGCAAAAAAAGGGCCCGGTCACAGAATTCGTGACCGGGGATAATCAACCCCAGGGAGCAGATGTGCCCGATTCTTCGTATTTTCACATGTTCATCCTCCCACTCCTGAGGCTCAATCCATGCAGATCGGCATCGTCGGACTTCCCTTTTCGGGCAAGTCAACGCTCTTCCAGGCGGCAACAAAAACCCACCTCGACTCCGCGCATCTTGCCAGGGCGGAATCCCACCACGCCATTGTCAGGGTTCCCGACGGACGGCTGGACAGGTGCTCGGCACTCTTCAAACCTCCAAGCACGGTCCATGCGACCATTGAATTCGTGGATGTTGTAGGGTTGAAGAAGGGGGAAACCGGGTCTACACAGTTCACGACCAATTTCCTCGGCAGCGTGAAGACCAATGATGCGCTCGTTCAGGTCGTCAGGCTCTTCAACGACGATTCGGTGCCTCATCCGGACGGCTCCGTGGATCCGTTACGGGACATAGCGACGTTTGAGACGGAGTTCCTCATTTCCGACATGGGGGTGCTGGAAGCGCGCATCGACCGGCTCCGGAAACAGGCGCTGAAAGCCGGAGACGAACAAGCGAAAAGGGAACTGCCGCTTCTGGAGAGATGCCACGGGTTCGTCGAAGCGGAGAAACCCCTGCGCTATGCCGGTTTCACGAGAGACGAGCTCCAGATGCTCAAAACCTATCAATTGCTGACCGCGAAGCCGATGCTGATCGCGTTGAACTGCGATGAGACACAGGTCGCCGTCGCCCCGGAGAAGGTGCGCCAGGCGGCTGAAAAGAAGGAGGGCCAGCAGACTTCGGTGCTCGCATTCTTCGGCAAGATCGATCTGGAGATGTCGGAGCTCGCCGACGACGAGGCAAAAGCGTTTATGGCCGAATATGGCATACAGGAATCAGCCCTCGCAACGCTGATACGCGAAGCGTATGCCCTGCTCGGGCTGCAATCGTTTTTTACGGTCGGCGAGGATGAGTGCAGGGCGTGGACGATCAGGCGGGGTGTGAACGCGCAGGATGCAGCAGGAGTAATCCATTCAGATTTCTATAACAAGTTCATCCGGGCGGAAGTGGTGGCCTACAGTGACTTCATCGCGCATGGCGGGTCCTTTGCCAGGGTGAAGGAAGCCGGACTCTGGCACCTCGAGGGGAAGGACTACATCGTGCAGGACGGAGATATTCTGAACATCCGCCACAGCTGACCTCTGTTCCGCGTTGGGTGACAGTGTCACCTCCCGGTGAGGATGACCGGGAGACGGAGAATTGCTGTGACCGCGACACGTGGTGATGACAGGAACCTTGACAATCCCTGCGAACCGGAGTACATTGGTGCAGCGGCACTGCTCTCGTTTCGTTAGCGCCTTCGGTCCTGGTGGATTGGGGGCGTTCGCGTTCTCCGGGATCGCAACAGCAGAACGATCAGAGGCCTTCTATGTCACAGACCACCAGAGTCATACTTGCGGCGGTTATCGCCATGGTCGGAACCAGGATCATCTATGCTCTGACCGACTTTCACTTCAGTCTCACTGCGAGTCCATTCAATCTCGGGTTGTTCCTTATCGACCTGGCGTTTTGGAGCGCACTGTTTTTCTCAGCTCTCTGGATCCTTTCCGTTATTCCAAAGGCCCGGAAAAAGGAACCCGAAAATGCCTGAATTCCATGCTCCCCGCCCGTCTCCCGGGGTTCACCGGTCCTTTGCCGCTACGGTGCTGTTCCCCGGGAAATGCTGACCCTCTCTTTCAGTGCAGGATGACCAGGCTGTCGGCCCGTCCCGCATCACGCACGTGGATCTCCACCTTGACGGGGTTCCCGTCTCCGGCACGTTCCGCGCCGACACCTTCAATGACCACCTCATTCAATGTGCCAGCCGCGGAAATCGAGAACGTCCCGTTATTGTTCTTCCCCCCGGGGAGGCTGGTGAGTTTCTTGATGCCGGCGTCATCAGCGGTCAGTCCGGCAAAGGAATGATCCCCCCCGCCCATGATCGCGGGACGCCGGTAGTATGCCTGAGCGCGGCCGGCCAGGCTGGTGAGGTCGCTTGATACCGCGTCACGGTTCGAAGAGATGGCATTATCGGCGAACATCTGTATGCCGACGGTCACCGCGATGCCGACCACAATCGTGGCGAGGATAATGAGAAGCAGCTGCTGTTGTGCCATGGCTCATCTCCTCCGGAGTGGGTCCGTGATATGAGTCACAAGAAACATACCATGCAGGGAGGGAGCGGGGAAGGCGGTTTCTTCACGAAGAGCGTCGAGACCTGTGAGTTGCGTGCATCGTTTCTACATGGAGCTCTGCAATCCCTATGACCGGACATCCCAGGTCTGAGCCCGCCCGGCCCGTAGTGTAATCACAACCTTGGCGTACCATGCGGCTTTTCCTCGCAGGCGTTCAATCCAGGATTCCGAGGGTCAGGCTCACCGATGATGAGTCATTGGATTTCTTCGGCCGTTTCTTCAAGAGGGCGAGAGAGGTGTGGGACGGGGGCGACGTCATGAGATATGTGGGCTACACGTGGAAGATCGATGAGGCCGAGGACCTTGTGTTCATCGGACTGGAAACCGGGGAGACGGATCTTCTTCCTGATGACATGACCGCATGGGTGCTCACCGACACATCGTGGGAGATCCGCTCGGCGGGCGCAGGCGGAAAGGGAGTCATTGCACGGAGGGGTATCGGATGGAACTGGATCGACAGCCCTCCCGGCGATGAGCGCAGGGGCACGACAGGCGAATTCTACGTCAGGGGCGCTGAGAGCTTTATTCCCGGAGAACGGCGGGGGCGGTGTCGTCTCTCCGCCAATGCATACATCCGTCTTGACAGGGAGTACGAAGGGGGAGACAGGGTAGCTCTTGCCTCGTACAACCCGGCCTGGCCCTCGGAGTATGCCGGTTTTTCCCGTCACATTCGAGACATGCTCGGCCCGGAGATTGCTCTTCGGATCGAGCATATTGGCAGCACTGCCGTCCCCGGTATCCCGGCAAAACCCATCATCGACGTCCTGGTGGAGATCCCTTCATTTGCAGAGTCAAGAAAAAGGGTCATTCCCCTGTTGAACACGGATACCTGGGAATACTGGGGCTATGACGATCATCCCGTCTTCATCAAAAGAGACGGGTTCATGGGACGGCGCACACACCATCTCCACCTTGCCACACGCGGCCACAGAGAGTGGGAGACTGTGTTGTTCCGGGACTACCTGCTCGCGCATCCCCAAGTGGCCGGCGAATATGCCAGGTTGAAGGAACAGCTGGCGCTGACATACAGCGAGAACCGCGAACTGTACACCATCGCCAAGCGCGGGTTTATCCGCGATGTGACATCGTTGGCCCGGGAAGAGGCGCGGCAGGGGGGCACATGAGCTCCTCGTTACCGTCGGGACCAGCCGTTGTGCGCCCGCCTTCAGTATTCCTGGCCGTTGCATTGGAGGGAGTGGTGGAGTATCTTGTCATGATCATTCAAGGAGGCCGGCATGGGAATCGATGAGATCAAAGCCGCAATCAAAACCCTCTCGGTTGAAGAGCGGCGCAAAGTCGCTCTCTTCATCCTCGACCTTGAGCGAACACATCTGCAGGACACCCTGGGACCCCAAATTGCCGAAGACCTTGAGAGCGTCTTGAAGGTAATACAGGAGACCGTCGAGAAGATCAAACGGCATGTGAAAAACAACCTCTGATCTATGCCTCTTAACGCACGGTTCCGGCACACCAATCTCATAGCACGCGATTGGAAGCGCCTCTCTCGCTTTTACCAGGAAGTCTTCGGGTGCGTCCCGGTCCCGCCGGAACGGCATCTCAAGGGGAGGGAACTGGAGCGTGGCACCGGAGTACAAGGCGCCGAACTGCACGGTGAACATCTCCTCCTCCCCGGATACGACGACCAGGGACCGACCCTTGAGATTTTCACCTACCGTGAGCTTGAGGACAACGGGCCGGGCGTCGTGAATCGTCCCGGCTATGGCCACATTGCCTTTGCCGTGCCGAGCGTCCAGGAAGCCCGCACGATGGTCCTCGGTGCCGGCGGGAGCTCCGTCGGGGAAGTAGTGACCCTCTCCAAGGCCGGCGGTGCGAGCGTGACGTTCTGCTACGTGACAGACCCCGAGGGAAACATCATCGAGCTTCAATCCTGGTCGAGGAAGCCAGTCCCATGAGCGGGTGCATGGAACGCGTTCCTGCCCGGCACGGCATCACGCCGGCAGGCGGAGACGAAACTCCTTCGGCCGCTGTTTCAGGTTGGAGGTTACCTGCCGGATCGGCCCGGAGTCCGGGTCAGCCGTTCAGCAATTGACAGGAGGAGTATATGCGAGCGCTCATATTCGACCTCGACGGCACGCTGGTCGACACCGTCTATGCCCACGTCTTCGCCTGGCAGAGAGCGCTCGCGGAATCCGGTATCGCAATCGAAGGCTGGAGGATCCATCGGCGCATCGGGATGAGCGGCGGGCTCTTCACCCGCGCAGTAACACGCGAGCTCGGCCGCGACCTCAGCCCTGAGGTCGCAGTGACTCTCCAGCGGCGTCATGGAGAGCTGTTCGCCCAGCTTCTGCCTGAGCGCCGTCCTCTCAACGGGGCCGTCGAGCTTCTGAGATTCCTGCGGTCTGCCGGAGTCCTGTACGGCATTGCCACCTCGGGGCGCCGGCCGGAAATCAATGCATCGCTTGAGGCGCTCGGGGTTGGTGAAGAGGCGGTTGTGGTTGAGCGCGGCGACGTCCTGCGCGCCAAACCCGAGCCCGATCTCTTTCTCGCATGCCAGGAACGGCTGGGAGTCCGTGTGGAAGAGTGCTATGCGGTGGGCGATGCGGTCTGGGATCTTCTTGCGGCGCGCCGCGCAGGGATGCTCAGTATCGGCCTGCTCAGCGGGGGATATGGTGAAGACGAGCTGAGCAGAGCGGGCGCATTCCGCGTCTATCGTGACCCGCACGAGCTCCTCGGCTCGCTGGATGAGCTGGGTGTGCTGCCTTGATTCCTTCTCGAAGCGAGACAGTCCGGCGCCTCCCGTCTCCTTGCGGAGGATGGAAATGGCCCAATCGCTTGGGCCATCCCCTTGCTCAAGAATGCAGTTACCCACCGGCGCAAGCCGTCTAGTTCGAGCGTTCCTTCTCGTTATGCTTCTTGCGGTAGATGTCGCGGCTTGCCTTGTTCTGGTCCTTCCTGAGCTGGTTTCTTTCGGCCGGGGTCACCTTGCCGTCTGCCTTCGCTGCTTGCTTTTCGGCCTGGATGTTCCGTTGCTCCGTGCGAAGCTTCGCCGCCTCTCCCTTGGTCAGTTCGCCGCTCTTCACTCCCTGCCGGATCCGTGCATGCTGATTGACCTGCCGTTGATGAATGACGGGGGTCTTCGGTTTCTCTGGCGGCGGGGGGGTCGTTTGATCCTGAGCCATCGCCAGGCCCGATCCCGCCACGAGGAATGCCAGGACAAGAATCGCAGATTTCATGATATATCTCCTTGTGAAGTGTGGAGCCGATCGGCTTCCCGCCTGCACGGAAGCCATCGGCTATACATGGACACCCCCGGGATAAGAACCGTTTAATGATTTGGGGAATTCCCAGGTTAAATCCTTTTCATCCGGTTCGTAAAAACATGATTTGTCGGTGACATTTCGATGCCAGAGAACGCAAAATCTTCTTCTCCGCGAGAGAAATGCTTCCGGGGGCTTTATGCTGTGTTTTTCCTTCCGTTCGGGGTCTGGCTCCTTCCCCGGAGATCCATTCAGCCGCCGAGGGCGTCGGGAACTTTTTTGACCACGCCTTGACTTTGTGGTAACGCCGGACTAATATTCCAGAAATAGCCTTTCTTCGCCGCTGTCCAATCATCGGCGGATGTTGCAAACCAGCGGGGCCATTACCGCCATTTCAAGTACCGGGTAACGAGATCTTCTTCCCGGGGCGTCAGAAACTCACTCTTGTGAGACAATCCCGTTCGCGGGAGCGCCGATCTCTTTGCGGAATGCCCCGCTGGTCTTTGTTTCGGCTTGATGAGCTCAGGCGGGAACATGCCCTTGGGAATGGGAGGGCTTTGGCGCATCAGCGGAGGTGTCATGAAGCAGTATAAGGTGATGACCCAGAAGGACAGGTTCTTCGGGGGGAAATTCGACCCCGAACAGTTGGAGGCGGCCATCAACTCCTATGCTGAGGAGGGATGGGTAGTCGTGGGAGTCGCAACCGGAAGGATTCCCTCCTTTGGTGATTCCAGAGAGGAAATCGTGATCATTCTTGAGAGAGAGAAATAATGGAGGCCTGGACCGGCGTCAATGGTTCTGTGCATAAGGGCGTGCTCTTTACGGAAGAGACGATTCCCGATGCCCGCGTGCTTAGACACCTCCGCGTGCAAATATCGCGACAGAACTCAAACCTCGGCGAAGTCAAGGATCGACTCGCCCGGAAAGCGAAGAAACGCGGCGCAACAGCAGTCATGAACTTCCGCTACGGCCAGAAAAGGAATCCCTGGTGGCAGCTCTTTTTCACCTTGAGGTTCGACACCGAGTCCTGGCACGGAGAAGGCGACGCGATTCAACTCTGACATGACCATGGAGTATGACCGGATTGCCGATATCTACGACCTCTTCGTCCAAACGGTGGCGGATGTTCCGTTCTTTCTGGATCACGCACGTAAGTCTCCGGGCGAAGTGCTCGACCTGATGGCCGGCACCGGAAGAGTATCGGTTCCTCTTTCCGGGGCGGGTCTTGCTGTGACCTGCGTGGACAGCTCGCATGAAATGGTCACCGTTCTCCGGCATAAACTCCGCGAGCGCGGACTCCATGCGGATGTCAGGGAGATGGACATCCGGCATCTCTGCCTGGAAAAGCGTTTCGGCCTCATCATCATCCCCTTCAACTCCTTTTCCGAGATCGTGTCCGTCGAGGATCAGCGCTGCGTGCTGGAGGGCGTGCACAAGCATCTCCTGGACAACGGAAGGTTTATCTGCACGCTTCACAATCCGCCGGTCAGGCTTCAACTGGTCGACGGGAAACTGCATCTCCGCACAAGCGTCACGCTGCCGAACAAGAGTCTGCTCAGGCTCTGGACCTGGGAAAACCTTGACCCCGGCACCGGCATCGTAACGGGGGTGGAGTTCTTCAAGGAATTCGACCAGCACGGAAACCGGCACTCGAAGAGGAACCTCGACATTCTATACCGGATCATGAGCAAGGCGGAGTTTGAGAACCTTGCCTGCGCGGCGGGGTTCAGAGTCGTGGAGTTCTTCGGGGATTACTCGGGCACGGCCTTTCAGGAAGATGCGAGTCCGTCGATGATCTGGGTGCTCGAAAAGGAGGCAGTGGGGGATTGATCCCGAGGTACCGCTGGCAGAAGGCCACCGCTTCCTTCTTCCTTCCCTTCGCCTCGGTACATCGGGTGCTTCCGTAAAGTGACGGCGCGTAGTGGGAATTCAGCCTCAACGCCCTGCCGTAGTTCTGCAGCGTTTTGTCGGTGTTCCCCTTTCCTGATTCTACCCTTTCCGCACGAAATGCGGCAGCTCATGGGGGATGACAAAGGCGATTTCGACAAAGCCGCGGTACTTGCCGTTGTCATACCATGGCGACTGGTAGATCAACTTCTTCTTCCCACTCTTCTCGATCGTATAGACATTCGGAGTCCCCGAGGCGAGGAGATGTTCGAGCGTGGTGCGTGCAGGCTCGGGATGGCACGCAAGAACATTGGAGCCGATGAGTGTGGCGCCGCCGTCTTCCGCGAACATTGCGCATGCTGTATCGTTCATCTCCAGGATGGTTCCGCCGGAGTCGCAGACGGTGATAGCGGCTGGAAACTCCCGGACCCAGGCCGCGGCAATGGGCGGCTCGTGCCCGCGATCATCGGGCATTGCGGCACCTCCCTGGTGATGGGGCGAGCTGGTTCATGGCTTGATGGGAAGTCCGAGTTTTCGGAGGGTGGCCAGGAGAGTCTTCTTGTCATACGGCTTCAGGACGTACGCGTCGCACTCTCCCGCGATGGCGTTCACGACGCTCTCTTTATCGCTGAGAGCCGTGGTCATGACAATCTTTGCCCGCTTTTTCTGGTGGAGCCCCCGTTTTTTTTCAATGGTCCTGATGCCCCGGAGGACGGCTTGTCCGTCTACTTCAGGCATCATAATATCCAGACAGACAAGGTCGTATGAAATCCCCAGGTTTTCCGCCCGCTTCACTGCCGCCAGTGCTTCTTTTCCATTGACAGCGACGTGGATCTCCCCGTACGGGGAGAGCATTTGCTGGAGGATGACCCTGTTGGCGAATTCATCCTCGACGATGAGCGTCTTCATGTAGCTCTCTGCAATATGGGGGAGGGGGACGTTATGCCGTCAAGAGTGTATCAATGGATACCTTGCCGGCGCCCTTCAGGAGCAGCGCGTGGGAGATGCCCATGAACAGAAGGTGAACCTCAACGCCTTCCGCTTCTGCGTGCCGCTCCAGATCGCGGCAGTCTCGCACTCATTTTCCTTCAGGCCACCAAGGATATAACAAACTATTGGAATAAATCCAAGAGCTCCCTGGACATTGAGGGTCGTCCGCTAGAGTGCATACACGCCTGCGATTGGAGAGATGTCCGCCACACCTCCGGGAGTTGGACCGGGAAACGATGGAGCCATATCAGGCAATTGCCAAAGGGAACACTATCCCCTGGGTGAATCGTACACGCGGTCAGAAGGAAATGTAGCGGAGAGTGTCCAGAAGACGAAACCCACGGAGGGGGGATCAGTGCACATCACTTGAGCGGGAGACGGGACTCGAACCCGCGACGTCCAGCTTGGGAAGCTGGCATTCTACCACTGAATTACTCCCGCAGAACAACGGCAATATAGGATACCAGGCTGAGACATTCAAGCTGTCCCCGATCTCAGTTGCGGTGCATTCTGTATCATTCAGAGGCACCAATTGGGCGGGATGATAAACCGGGGCTTTCCTCGCGTGTTACGCGGCGCACTTGGAAGTACAAGCCGAACGAGATCGACGGCACAGCGCAATTTACCGGGAATGCGCTTTCAGGTCAATTAGATGGGGCGTCTTTTTGTACGGTCTGGGGCATCGTCCTGCTGACGAGTCGATCCTGGCTAGGGTCCTGGACCAGCAGTTGGTTGAGGAGTCTCTGCAGGAAAGCCGGTCTGGGATGGACCTCATCGAAGAAGTCAGAAGCCTGTGCGTTACAGGAATCCGGGTTGAAACTTCCCGCAAGGGGGATATTGCGCTCAAAGGCCAGGGTCCGGTAGTACCGCTCGGCGTCGCCGACGATCGTGAAATCTGCGGTGCCGCACAGCTGCTCGTAGAACAGCGGATGAAACGGGGCGAGGAGGAAAAAGACCGTTGCACCATGGTTCCGGAACGCGGCAATGAGCGCTTCGAACTTCTCGATCCTGGACCTGCCCGGTGGTTCGGACCCGTAACCTTTGTACTTGCCTGAAGCGATTGCATTCAAGGCCTGTTTGGTGACTTCCGCCACTGAAGCCTCCTGAACTCCTCGTTCATAGGCAAGCGACCCATCGGCCAGCCAGATCCAGCCGTTGCCTACGCTGTCGGTAGTGGGTTCGAATTTTATATTGCTCGACGGTGCCCGCAATATCCGGGGCAACGCTCTCAACGCAACGCTCAAATACGCAGGGGAAACCAGCTCGACGAGCGGAGAGACCCGCCAGCGCAGGTATTCCGTCCGGCTGATTCCTCCCTCAAGGTTCATGTCTCGCAATCCGCGTCCATATACCCGGTACAACGAAACATATCTGGGTCGGTCGAAGTTTTCGCTGAGCATCCAGGGCTCGACCCCGATGATGAAATACCGGGGGTACGTCTTACGGCCGAGGAAAGCAGCATGCAGCCCGATCATGTCCTCGATATCCACCATGGGGACAGCACAGTTCATGAAACTGAACCCGGGAAAATGGGAGGCACGGATCTGCAGTGAGCGGCTTGAACCAAACACGACGACTTCAGGGACGATGGCGGACTGTTCGATCAGTGCTTCCCGAAGCAGGCGTTCATCGACGTCAGAATTTGCCGCGCAATTCAGACCAGTCGTAAGGGTTGCAGCCATTTGTGTTTCGGTCCGGCCTTTGTTCAGAATATTCCCGGGATCGACCCAGGTATTCAAGCCAATAACCAGGATCGCGAGCGGGGCTAGCAGGAGAAACTTCTTCCAGAGAATGCGCATACGATGGCAGCTTCACGTTGTACGGGGTAGAGTCTGAATTCAGAACTGGAAGTAGAGAAAACTCGAAGAACCCCACATGCCCAGGAGGATAACTGAAAGCAGGAGACCATAGTATGCCGCCCAGCGCACCGCCCACGGTCTCCCGAAGAGGTCCTCCAGCTTTTTTCCCCGGTAGCCTGCCACCTCGATTGTGGCAGCAATGAGGAGTCCGAGCACGGCAAGTGCGAAGCGCATCTCCATGAAATGCCCGGGGAATCTGCCCCAAAAGGCTGAGAAAGTCGAGGCGGGATGGACAAAGGCCTGACCGATGACTGTGAGAATGTACAGGGCCTCTCCAAAGCCTCCCGCTCTGAACCAGACCCAGGCTGCGCAAACCAGGGAGAATGTCAGAACAATCCGCACCACAGTGTAAAGCCGGGGGACCCGATCGAGCCCGATCAGCCGGACGAACTGCTCTCTCTGTTTTTTCGTAAGGAGAGAAACAACCATATAGAGGCCGTTCAGACACCCCCACACGAGGAATGTCACGTTTGCCCCGTGCCACAGGCCGCAGATGGCAAACGTGATGATGAGGGCCGCCGGGGTGCTGAGCTTCCCCCACCGGAAGGTGGCTATTTGCAGGGGCATGAACAGGTAGTGCATAAGCCACTGGGAAAGCGAAATATGCCACCTGCGCCAGAAGTCGGCGATGGAGGTGGCGAAGTACGGCTGCCGGAAATTGTCCGTCAGGCGCACTCCGAACAGGCGGGCAATGCCCAGAGCCATGTCTGTGTAGCCGGAGAAGTCCGCATACAACTGGAACGCGTAGCAGACAGTCGCAAGGATCAGGGATGTTGCAGAATGCGCATGCACATTGCCGTAGACGAGGTTGACAAAGACCGCCATGCGCTCGGCGACGACGACTTTCTTGAATGCGCCCAGGGTAAAGAGGACCAACCCGTACCGGAGGTCTTCATAGGCAAACGCATGAAGGTTCTTCAATTGCGGAAGCAGCCAGTCGGCCCGCTCGATCGGGCCTTGCAGAAGCTTCGGGAAGAAGAGAAAATAGAGCGCCAAAGAGCCAGGGTTTCGTTCTGCGGGAACGGCCTCTCCGTACACGTCGATCAGATAAGAGATCGCTTGGAAGCTGTAGAACGACACACCGATCGACACTCCCATTCCCGTGGTTCTCGAGAACAGCATGACCCAGGGCGATGTTATCGGGATTCCCAGTGCCTGGGCAACGGGAAGAAAATAGCGAAGAAGCAGAAGTGGAAGAAGGTTGCCGGTGATACCTGTGACAAGAAGCGTCCGCCGGAGGACAACAGCGCGATCGAGAGAAATCCCCAGCAGGTAGTTCAGCACCACGATGAAGACCACCACAACGAGAAGATGCGGCTGCTGGAAGGCTGCGTAGAAGATGACACTGCCGAGGAGCAGGGTAATCCATCGGAACCGATCCCGGGCAGCATGATAGCAAAGCGCCACGCACAGCAGGAACACTGCGAACGTCATGCTGTTGAACTGCACGGCTCTCCCTCGCTAATCCTGCTCAATATCCTGTCACATCTGCCCGGTGGTGTCGAACGAGGCAGCAGTACTCCGAGAAGCGGAATTCTCACCCCGAGCTCTTCCAAGGTCCTGCCTATCAATGCAGTACCTTGATGAGGCGGAGGACCATCCTTGACGAAAAATCCAAGAATCGATTACCCGTGTATCTGAGATTTCACGTCTACCAGCCGCTGCAAGTCGCCTACATTCTTCAGTCTTACTATTTCAGTTGTCTTGAATCGAACATGGAAATGTTTCTCTACGGCAACGATCACCTTGACGTGCGTAAGCGAATCCCAGCCGGGGATTTGCGCCGTAACGGTCTCTTCGCCGATTTCCCACTCATCCAACTGTAGCACGGTAAGAATAACTCCTTTTAGTTCATCCGATATCATCTACACTCCGTTTCGTTGATCCTGAGGCATCCACAATTCTCTCTTTATTTGCTTTGCGGCTTGGCTTGCCGGCAGAGCTTTTTATCAGCCAGCGGGGCGGAACCAGATATACTTTCCCAATAGTCACATCAATTGCCATTCCGGCTTTGACAATTTCCAGCCGTAGTTTTTTTTGTTCTGGTTCGGCACTGACGTGCGTCTCGGCAATCACGGATATTTGCTCGCTCCCCATCTCGTTGTCTTCTTCCCCGAAGGCAACGACTCTGCCGGGGGTAATTCCGTCCACTTTGCTCAGAGCATCTTCGATATCTTCTGGATAGATATTATTGCCGGCAACAATGATAATATCTTTCTTCCTGCCGATGATATAGAAGTCGTCGCCATGCTTGAAGCCGTAATCGCCCGAGTAATACCAGCCATCGAGCAACACCTCTGCGGTTTTTTCGGGATAGTTTCTGTAACCGTCGAACATGGAGTCGGAATGAATCACCAGCTCTCCGATAGTTCCATCCTCAACTGGGTTTCTCTCGTTATCGAGTATTTTGACTTGGCAACCTCGTATTGTTTTGCCGGACGATACGCACATCCTGTAGTTGCTGCCGCTCGTTGTTACACGCGCCTTTCCTTTCGAGAGTTCCAGTCTGTCAACGGAAAGGACTGACGGCGGGACGTTGGGAGGAGTCTGGGTAACGGCGAAAGTCGTTTCCGCCATTGCGTAACACGTTGACAGGGAGGCGGGGTTCAAGCCATAGGGGAGGAATTTCTGTATGAATTTTAGGTGACTGTCATATCTCACCGGCTCGCTGCAGTTGATGATCATCCGCCAGCTTTCGAGGGAAATGCCCTCGAGATCTTCATCACGAATCTTGTCTGCCATGAGATTGTAGGCAAAATTCGGCAGCCAGGAAATTGTTCCGTGTTCGTTTGATATCGCTTGTAACAGAAGCGATGGAACGAGCACCCATTCGAACGTATCGAGTTGTATAACGGGGATGCCGAAAACGAGAGGAACGTGGAATGCTGCAATCAGGCCCATATCGTGATACAAGGGCAGCCAGCTGACAATTTTGTCATTGTCGTTCAACCCGATTGCTTCGCCGTAATACTCGGCGTGTTGAATCACAGCGCGATTCGAAAGCAATACCGGCTTCTGAAGTCCGGTGGTACCTGACGAATGTTGAAGCAGGAGCGGATGGCTGGCGTTTGTTGAATTGTGGAAATCGATCATTGTCTTGCGAATCTCTTTTTCAACGGCCCGATCGATGTGCCACTCCAAAGGGAAATGAAGACCTTTAATGGTGCTGTGTTCTTTTTCGATGAGCGGTGTGATAGCCGGCTCGAGCTCTCTCTCCGTGAAGATCCAATCGAGTCCGGAACGCTGAGACATGCCTTCTATGCCTTGCCGGAATTTGTCGGGATGAAGCCTGGGATTTGGATAGGCCAGGATTGCAGGGATAGCGCCAGCGTTGTCAATTGCAAGATACAGAGGATAGAAATTCTTGTTGTGTCGCATGATGATGGCACATACATCACCTTTCTTGATTCCACTTTCAATCAAACTGACAGTCAAACTCTCCGCGGCGGATATCAAATTGGCGAACGTCCACCGATAGGGTTCCTCGCCGGCTACCCAATGGACAATTGCTTCTTTGTCGGGGTGTTTTTCGGCGTTCGCACACCACCGAGTCCAGGCTAGTTCATCGGGGTCTTTCATTATCGCCCATGGGAATTGTACGAATGGTGTCGGCAGATCGTATCCTGATTCAACCCGAGAGAGAGCCGATCAATTGCGTGAGGGAGAATCACGGGGATATCAGCAAAGAGCCTGAGCGGCCAGAAACCTGGGGACCCTTTTTTGGGGGAAACGTTGCTGGCGTCGATGGCTCTGTTCGTTCGGCGGCGTTGATCCATTTGGCGATATAGTTGTTGCAGAGGGAGTTGATGGCGGCGGGACAAGGCGCATGATGTGCTTTCGGGAGGGCTCTCGGTCGAAAACTCGCACGTCTCTCTGGATACTCTGCACGATCTGACGGATCGTCATCTGGCAAGGGTTCATTCAAAACAGACGGTCATCATTCCCCCCAAAGAGGTGTTAGAAGTGGCGCCAGAAGAGCTCGGATCGAATTCAACATACAAATCTCGTCTCTTTCATGCAAGCGTCCCGCACTGGAAGCGTCCCATCTGCGGTTGCCGGGAAACTTGAAATTCTCCCACATGGTCCTGTGCATTCCCTCAGAGCGGCGGCGACCTGAGTGAGGAGTAGTGGGATGAAGCTGCAACCACTGCAGCCCGCGAGGACAACGAGCAACAATCCGATGGGAAGTGTGCAGAGTAAGGGGTGGAAGTTCTGTTTCATCGCACTCTCCTTGAGATGTCACGTGTGTGCAGATCCACCAATCTTTGATGGGAAAGTGAATGATATGATCTTCCCCTCAGGATGACCCCGCCACGATGGCTGGCGTCAGGCGGAGCCCTTCCACTTGTCCCCGGGGCTGATTCCCAGTCGCCCCTCGTCCATCTCGTTCTGTCGTTTCGGGCGAACGACCTCGGCGCGTTTCCTGGTTTCGCGGTCCTGGAACTTGTGGGGATGTCCCGAAGGTCGTTGGCAATGATCTGAGCTGGTAGTGGCTTGACACAAAACATGGCGATGCTTATTCTGAGGAAGTCACTCTGCGAAAAGTCACAACCTCAGAAAGGAGCGAATCGCCATGTCTGTACCCAAGGTAGAAAATCAGAGGACACAAGTCAAACTGGTTCTTGGTGAAGGTGACTCTGCCTCATAGCCACCCGCCTTGACCTCAATCTCACGGATGAAGTTCTACGGCAGATTCGTGCCGCTGGCGCCGATGAGCGGATCCGTCACTTCGACACCATCGACGAAGTACTTGTTCTCAAACCCGGTAGCTCCTGCAATGTTCACTTCATCCCCGAAGAAGCTCGTATTGGACTGCAGGAGTAGCGATATCATGCTCCTATAATTTCTCTCGACGGGGAGATTCTCGAAGTCCGACGGACGAAGGTTGGAACCATATGTGGTCGTGCGAGGGTCGATGCTCAGCTGTTGACCTGAAATCACCAGTTCCGGCATATCATGGGTCCGTGCCAGAACCCGTATCTCACCTAGACTGGTGGTCTTCCCCAGCTGAATGAGAACTTCCTCAAAAACGACCGGCTGATAAGCTGTGTGGCTCAGGCGCACGGTAATCTTGCCTGGAGCCAGGGCGAGAACACTGCAGAAGCCGAGATCGTTGGTGACCCCGCCCCGGACGCCCTGGACATTGGGTCCTGTAACGACGGCGTTCACGCCGGGGACCGGATCGCTCAGTGAATCGATCACGCTGAATCGCAGATCACCCGTCACGAATTGCGCGTGAGCGCTTCCGTGAAAGGCAAAAAGCTATACCATGAGCAACGGGGCGAGCGTGGCAACGGCAGTGATAGGGCGCATAATGCACCTCTCAGAGAGTCCTCTGTCGTAGTTCGAATGCGATTCTCCGGTTATTGAATATGTTGACAGCTTATTTCATCGGAGACCCCTCACGATGAGAGAGGATTCACGGTTGAAGAAATCGCAGGGCCTCCCCTGTACACAAACACCTCACTCAGCACGGACTCGGAAACCGCTGCTAGAGGGCGGAGTCTTGATCTGGCATTACGCTTCTCAGGCCACGAGTGCTGGTACAGTGGAGCGAAGAACGACTGTGCTCCGATGGTCGGAAGGAAAGCTCTTGAGCAGAATCCTTTAGCCGTGAAAGGAAAGGCACGGGATCGTGATCATCGTGTGCTCGAAACCCTCCATACTGCGAAGCCAGGGATATTCCAAACAAGTTCGCCAAGTGGGGGTTTTTTGGTCAACTATTCCCTTCTTTTCTTTTCCGCATCGGAATTGGTTGCTACAAGAACAGAGAGGCAAAAGTCCATGCATAGGCGACAGTGGCTCCCTCCAATCCCGTGCGTCGGTTAAGCTACCAGCCATTCTGAGTCTTCATCATCTGCCGGATCTCTCGGTCAGTTGGGCCTTCGATGTGATCCAAGCCTTCAAACCCGCCAAATTCAGCCCGCCTTGCTAGGATTTCCAACCATGGTGATTGCTGGAAGCGGTTCCATTCCCAGCCTGCCACAGAGGTCACTCATCGCGCTCAAACAAAAAGCCATCCCGAATCGGAGACGGCTTATGATTGGTCCCTGTACAGAACAATGGGGAAAGCCCGGACTCCTCATTCGGGTTCCCTGCATCGCCAACAACGACATATCCCATCAAACAACGGACCCCACCCGATTCCCCCTTCTATCTCGACTCGGCGGGTGTGGGTGCGGCGTGCGACAGCGTCGTTCTTCTTACATCCTCGGCCTGCTCTGAAGGATTGGTATGGGCCGCGGGGTTCCAGTGCTGAAGGACTCGCTGCCGAATCGGTCCCCGTGGACTGCGAGGAACGGGATGGCGTTCAATTTCATTTGCCTTCTTCGCGGAATCTTCATATGGTTTGACCATACCCTCTCCCAAAGTACGGTGGAACCACTCAACCCATTGGAGCGCCCTCATGTCAAAGATCCAACGCCCGCATGACATCGTGTCCGGCCCCATGTCTTCACTCGAACCCCTCATCGAACGGTTGAACACCTTTTCAGCAGACAACTACTGGGACCTGGGAAAATTCCTTGCCGAAAAGGTCATCCCGGCAGCCCTGGAAAAGGGGATCTTTGCGGAGCAGATCCTCAAGCGCATGGCGGAAATGCCGGGTTTCAAATTCCCATTCTCGCTGCTGAAACAGTGCCAGCGCTATTACAGCTACTATCCCGACGTGGAAACGAGGCCTCTCCCCGAGCTCTTCTACTATGAGCTGGCAACGAAGGTGGAGGACAGCAAGAAGCGCGACCACTATGAGAAAATGGCGGTTGCGAACAAGTGGACTATCTCCGATCTGCAAAAAAGAATCCGTGAAGATGAGCAGGCACGCCGGGAAGACGAAAAAACAAGCTACGGATTCGATCGCAAGGAGAAGAACATCTGGTCATTCGACACTTCCGATCCGCGGTTCGGCAAGCCGGCCGCCAAGGGTCGCCTGCCTGGACAGATTGTGGCGAACGCGCTCTTCTACTATACCCAGCCCGGCTGGACGATTGTGGACCCCATGGCAGGCAGCGGAACTACGGGGGATGTGATTGAGTCGGTCAGCTGTTTCGAGGACCGGAAGTGCCGCATGTACGACATCGAACCATCGGACGACCGGATAAAGAGGAGCAATATTCTGCAGACGGGCATCCCGGAAGAGACCGGAAGCGTCGACTACGTGTTCCTCGATCCCCCTCATGATTTCTACCCCCGGGGACTCGAACCCGGGTATTCGGCCGCGGCGGCACAATCGGATACCATGAGAAAGCTCAAGGCCATTCTCCGGGAGAGCGTTCGCATCATTAAGCCCGGCGGGCGGGTTTCGATCATTGTCGAGGTGACTAGCGGACCCTCCGTCTTCATCGATTCTCCCTTTGAAGTCACCCTGCTGGCACGGGAGCTCGGGGTTGTGCAGATCGGCAAGGTCTACCTGCCCCGGCGAAGCGATTCGACCAGGCAGTTTTCATCAACGCATGATGCTAAATCGCTCCTCTCAGAATGCCGGGAGCTGCTCACATTTGAAAAACGAACTCCACAGGCTGCACAAAACTAATCGCTTACCGACGTTTCCACGTCGCGAGATTGCCTCGAATCGGTCACCAGGCCTCAATCCACCCTGGAGGCTAGGGCGCTTCCATGGGCAGTTTCTTGCCTGACTTGACAATTTCGACCGCCTGGGCGAACCTGGTGTGGAATGTGGACTCGGTCAGACCCGTCGCGAGGTTCGTCTGCATCTTCCTTTTTGTCACGATCGTGACTTTGCTGTTCCCTTTGCCCGCCGGTTCCACCCAGACCCCGACGACACTCCCGGCTGAGACTAAATTCGCTCCAACGGTCGTCAGCATGTAGCCATCCTCCCGGTGCTCTTCAATCGTCTCGGCCCCTTCCCAGTGCAGGACCGTCATGGCAGTGCTCCATGCTCTGTCCGGACTAACCGGATAGTTCCGGACTGTCCCTTCCGCTTTGTTGCTCAGGACATCGCTCATTGTCGCACAGCCGGGCTCTGAGTATTGTCCGTCCATCCTCCGGGAAGCCTCCACATTCAAAGTTGCCTCTTCGGGCATTGTGTCAAGTCCACATCACAAACCTCTGGCCAATCAAAAGTGGTATGGGGGAGCTCGCCTGTTCGAGGTTCTGCTCGAACATCCGGGCCGGCCGCTTTTCTCTACCGGAGGCCGGTTAGCGTGAACGCTACAGCACGCCAGAATGTTCGAAATAACAGCATGTTCCCACCTGTGTGCAATGGAAGGCTCAATGGAACCAGGGAACTAGGGGGAACCAGGAGCCGGCCGCCAAAGGGGTTCCTGTGACCACGTGAATAGGCCGGGTGCCGCCGCCCCAGACCGATGGAGGGCAGCTCCCATTCATGTCTGAGTGTGGAAGGGTTGATCCATGGCGCATACGTTGAATGTTCTCGAGCGTCATATCTTCGGTCTGTTGGTGTTGCTCCAATCGTCTGCTGCAATTGCTCAGCCGTCCCCTCAGGAAGCCGGCCGTCCCTTCATCACTACCTATAGCCAGAAGCAAACCGGGGGACAGTTCCAGAGCTGGTCATTTATTCAGGACAGCAGGGGAGTGATCTACGTCGGGAACAACGCAGGGGTCCTTGAATTCGATGGGACCAGCTGGCGGCTGATCGAAACCGCGCAAAGCAACATTGCCCGGTCTCTGGCCATCGACAGCCTCGGACACATTTTCGTGGGCTCGACAAATGATTTCGGGTGGCTCCTGCCCGACAGTACCGGCAAGCTCCGATATTTTTCCCTTTTCGGAAATGTTCCGGAGCCGGAACGGGAATTCAGCTACATATGGACGGTCCGTGCCCTCGACGGCGGCGTCTATTTCCAGTCGCGAGAACGGATATTCCGTCTGAAGCTGGTCGATTCCTCCAGGCAGAGCTCCCTAGGTGATACCGTTTCGTCGACCTCCGATCGGACAACCGTATCCCCTTCTGCCGGGGAAAAGCCGGAACATGCCGGGCCTTCGTGTCAAGTGAAGGTCTGGAAACCGGTGGGCCGCTTCGGCTACGCCTTTGTCGTCGGCCATACCTACTATGTGCAGCAAGGGGGGGTGGGGCTGATGAAAATGGAAGGCGATTCCCTGAAACTCCTCCCGGGAGGGGAGCAGTTCGCTGAAGAGCGCTTGCAGGTCATGCTCCCCTTCGTACGGGGCGGACCGGAAGGGGAGAAGGCGGTGATCCTCGTCGGGACGTTCAACAGGGGACTTTTCCTATTTGATGGCCGCTCGTTCCAGCCGTTCAAAACGGAGGTTGATGAATTCCTCAAGAGCAATACGCTGTATGACGGGGCCCTGCTCCCTGACGGGAGCATCGCATTCGCAACCCTGGTCGGGGGGGTTGTGGTCATCGACCGCCAGGGACACCAGCTGGTCGCGTTGAATCAGCGGGCGGGCCTGACCAGCAATTCGGTCAACGCGCTCTTCGTCGATCATCACGGGCTCCTCTGGGCGGCACCCGAAAACGGCATCAGCATCATTGAAACACCTTCCCCGCTTTCCCGCTTCGACGGTGCCTCAGGTGTTGTCGGCGCCGTTTCGGATATCATCAGGCATAAGGGGATCCTTTATGCGGCGACTTCAAACGGGCTCTATTTCCTGGATCGACACACATCAGCCTTCAGCCCGGTCTCCGGCTGGCTTCCTGGGAACCGGCAGGCTTTTGCCCTCATCCCTATGGGCGAAAGACTTCTCGCCGCGATGGGGACCGGTGTGTACCAGATCGAGGGATCCCGGGCCTCACTCGTGAGGGCAAATGCTCGCGGAACCTCGTTCAATCCGATCTCCCTTCTCCGGTCGCGGCAGGACTCCAACCGGGTGTTCGTGGGTCTCTTCGACGGACTCGCCTCCCTTCGCCTCGAGAGGTCCGGCCGGTGGATCGACGAAGGGAGGATACAAGAGATTCAAACGTACGTGTTGCGGATGGCCGAGCCTGAACCGGGCGTTCTCTGGCTCGGGACCGCGGATACGGGGCCGATCCGTATCCGGTTTGAAGGTCCTTCCCTGGAACATCGCGCCGTTGACCATTTCGGCCCGGAGCAGGGCTTTCAGGCCTCGGGAGGTTCCTCCGTCTACAATGCAGGAGGGAGGCTCTTTGTCACTTCCAAAGCGGGGGTCTATCGTTTCGATGATGGCAGCCAGCGATTCATCCTCGATTCCCTGATGGCCGGCATCGGCGTGGGAGGCTCGCCAGACGAGTACCAGATCAAAGAGGATGCCCGGGGAGACCTGTGGGTCAATATCGGCCGCGAGAGCGCGATCTTCAGGCGGCAGGTCGACGCGACGTACCGGGTCGACAAGACGCCGCTCCTCCGGTTTGCCGACGTGCAGTCGACGGCTGCGATCTATCCGGAAGCCGACGGCGTGGTCTGGTTCGGCAATGCAGAGAGCATCATTCGCTATGACGCAAACCTCCAGAAAGATTACGGTGCCGGATTTCCCTCCTTGATTCGCCGGGTTGTTGTGAATGAGGACTCTGTCCTCTTCGCCGGAGCGGCATCGTGGGCGGGGCGCCCGTCGCCCCGGCTCCCGCACAAGGAGAACGCCCTCCGCTTTGAATTCGCCGCTACGCATTTCGAGAATCCCACCGAGACACAGTTCCAGGTCATGCTCGAGGGCTTCGACCCGCACTGGTCAGCCTGGAGCAAGGAGGCGAAGAAGGACTACACGAACCTTCCGGAAGGAGCTTACCGGTTCCGCGTCCGGGCCTTGAACATCTACCAGCACGTCAGCGAGGAAGCGTCGTTCGGTTTTTCCATCCTCCCGCCCTGGTACCGGACGTGGCCGGCCTATGGGCTCTATGCCCTGGCATTTCTCGGAGCCGCCTTCGGCATGGACCGGTTGCAGCGCCGGCGCCTGATCAGGAAAGAGCGCCGGCAGGCCCGGCTGCGCGAAGCTGAACTGCGCGCCAAGGCGGCCGAAAACCTTGCGCAGTCGGAACGGGAACGCAAGAAGAACGTGGAGCTCCTGAGTGAGATCGGCCGGGAAATTACCGCCTCGTTGGATTTTGACACGATTTTTTACCGGTTGTACGAGCGTGTCAACCAGCTGGTCGACGCTTCGGTCTTCGGGGTCGGAATCTACCATCCGGAGACCCAGGAGATCGAGTACCGCCTCGCCGTGGAGAAAGGCAAACGGTACGCTCCCTACTCGCGGGATGCCCGGGACAGAAACCAGTTCCCTGTCTGGTGCATCGAGCACCGGGAGGCGGTCTTCATCAACGATGTCAACGTGGAATTCGGCCGCTATATAGGGGAATACCGGGACCCCCGGAGGCTGCTTGAGGACGGCAGCTACTCCGAGGCCCCTCAGTCGCTGATCTATCTTCCGCTTATCGCCCAGGAGCGGGTCCTCGGTGTGATCACGGTCCAGAGCTTCCGCACTCACGCCTACACCGACGTGCATCTTTCGATTCTTAAGACCCTTGCGGCATATTCCAGCATAGCTCTGGATAACGCCGACGCGTACCGAAGGCTGAACGCCACGCTCGAGAACCTGAATGCCACGCAGGAGCAGCTGGTGGCACAGCAGAAGCTTGCGTCTCTGGGCGCCCTGACGGCCGGGATCGCTCACGAGATCAAGAACCCTCTAAACTTTGTGAACAATTTCTCGGAACTTTCGCTGGAACTCCTTCAGGAGCTGAGAGAGGAGTTGAGCAGGGGGAAAAACGCTGAACAGGCCGCTCAGGATGATGCCATCGGAAGCCTTCTGCGGGATCTGGAACAAAACGCGATGAAGGTCAACGAACACGGAAAGAGGGCGGACAGCATCGTGCGAAGCATGCTCCAGCACTCGCGCGGCCGGACCGGGGACCGCCAGGAGACCGATATCAACGCCATGGTAGAGGAAAACCTCAACCTGGCGTACCATGGAACGCGCGCCCAGAATGCGGAGTTCAATATCAAGATGGAGAAACTGCTGGATCCCTCCATCGGCAAGGTTCGCGTGGTTCCGCAGGACCTGAGCCGGGTGCTTCTGAATGTCATTACCAACGGCTTCTATGAGGCGCACCGGAAAAAGAAGGCCTCAGGCCCGGACTTTGCGCCGATCCTTACGGTCAGCACCCGGAACCTGGGAGATACCATCGAGATTCGGGTTCGCGACAACGGCAACGGGATTCCCCCCGCAGTGCGTGAGAAGATCTTTACCCCCTTCTTCACAACCAAGCCCACCGGCCAGGGGACCGGTCTGGGCCTCTCGCTCAGTCACGACATCGTGGTAAAGGAACACCACGGAAGCATCAGCTTCGAGAGCGAAGAAGGGGCGTTCACGGAGTTCATTATCAGGTTGCCGAAGAACGGGGCTTCGCACCGGGAAAACTGAACACGCCCTCCCCGCAGACATTGGCACCAACGGAGACAAGGCATGAAAGTTTTGGTGGTCGACGACGAACAGGATATCCGCCTGCTGTTTCTCCAGAAATTCCGAAGGGAGCTCAGGGCCGGCCAGCTGGAGCTGGAATTTGCGCTCTCAGGCGAGGCGGCCCTGGAATACCTCGACAGGCAGGGAGCGGCGGGACGGGAACTCATCCTGTCCGATATCAACATGCCCGGCATGAGCGGCATCGAATTGCTGAAAATCGTCAAGCACCGCTATCCCATGTTGAGGGTCTTCATGATCACCGCCTACGGTGATGAAGCGTATTTTACTTCCGCCATGGAGAACGGGGCCGACGACTACCTGACCAAGCCGATCGAATTCGAGCGGCTCAAAGTCAAAATGTCCAGCATGCAGGCATAACGGGTGGAGACTATGCGATCGAGGATCCTTGTCGTAGATGATGAACCGGACGTGGAGCAGCTGGTCCTTCAGAAATTCAGGAAGCAGATCCGTGAAGGGTCGCTCGTGTTCGACTTCGCGCGGAATGGCCTTGAGGCGCTCCGGAAGCTTGACGAGGACCGCAGCATCGGTCTCATCCTGACCGATATCAACATGCCGGAGATGGATGGCCTCACGCTGCTGCAGAAGATCGAGGACCTGGAAAATCCCGCTCTGAAGGCCGTGATTGTCTCGGCATACGGAGACATGGAAAACATCCGCCGGGCGATGAACTACGGCGCCTTTGATTTCATCACCAAGCCGATCGACTTCAACGATCTGGAGATCACGATCGCCAAGACGCTGAAGCATCTGGAGATGATCGAACGGGCGCGTCAAGACCACCAGAAGCTGGTGGCGGTCCAGCAGGACCTGGCCATTGCCTCACGCATCCAGTTGTCAATCCTTCCGCGCGTGTTCCCGCCATTCCCGGAGAGAAAAGAATTCGCCCTCTATGCGGCGATGACACCGACGAAGGAGGTGGGCGGCGATTTCTACGACTTCTTCTTCATCGACGGCGAACGGCTCGCGCTGGTGGTGGGGGATGTCTCCGGAAAGGGTGTGCCTGCGGCAATTTTCATGGCCATGTGCCGGACGCTCCTGAAAGCCCTTGCGCAACAGGTGGTGAATCCGGGCGAGTGCCTGCGGCGGCTCAACACCATCCTGGCCTCGGAGGGCGACACGTCGATGTTCGTCACAATCTTCTACGGCGTCCTCAATACCCGCACCGGTGAGCTGCAGTACAGCAGCGCGGCCCATCCGGCCCCCTGCCTTCACCATGCCGACGGGAACGTCGAGCTGCTCGAGCAAGTCGGGGGAACGCTCATCGGGATGATGCCGAACCTGGAATACGATGTGAAGCGCATAGCCCTGCGCCGCGGGGATACCCTCTTCCTGTATACCGACGGGGTAACGGAAGTTATGAACGAGTCACAGGACCTCTTTGCCGAGAACAGGCTCCTGGAGTGCCTGAAGCAGTCCTGCGGGTATCCTCTGGAAGAACTGACCCGGCGGACGTTTCAAGAGCTGAATGCCTTCGGCGGAAAAGAGATCCACGCCGACGACATCACCATGCTTGTCGCACGGTACTTCGGCCCGCCCTGAGACGCCCCTGTCAATCCCGCTGCCCCCACCAGAGTTCCGCGAGTCCTCCCCTGTGAAATCAAACCGGTCTCTGAGGTTCGCCGGACACTGAAAGAAATTTCCCGACGTCGGCCTCATCACTACATCCTGCCTGCGATCCGTCAAACACTCATGTGGAATTTGTCCCGGTAACTCGGTACCATACGTGGTTGCCAGGAAAGCAACTCACGGCGGCATTGTCGGACTCTTCCAGAGGCCAAATGGCTGAGAGTGTCTGTCCCTGGTGGGCGGGTTACCTGCTTGCCAGCCCGATCCGAAAGCTGATGCAGGACCCCGAGAAACTCCTCCACCCTCACGTGAAACCCGGCATGCGTGCGCTCGATGCCGGCTGCGCCATGGGGTTCTTCAGCCTGCCGATGGCACGGCTCGCGGGAACGTCGGGCCGCGTGGTGTGTGTGGATCTGCAGGAAAAAATGATCAACTCCCTGAAAAGGCGGGCGACGCGCGCAGGACTGGTCGGGCGCATGGAGTTCAGAGTGTGTTCGCCCGGATCTCTGATGATCGATGACCTTGCGGGAAGCATCGATTTCGCCCTGGCGTTCGCCGTCGTGCACGAGACGCCCGATCCGGGGAAATTCTTTGCTGAGATCGGCAATGCCGTGAGAAAGGGAGGACACCTCCTGCTTGCTGAGCCGGCAGGGCATGTCTCTGCTGATGCCTTCCAGAAGACTCTTTCGCTCGCCCGAAACTCCGGCTTTCACACAGGGGAGTTGCCCGCGGTCTGGAAAAGCTATTCCTGCGTTCTGATTAAAGACTGAAGCCGGCCTGCACCTCTCCGGTGGTTCCTCCCTTCCTGGTACGTTGCTTCGGCATCCAGGCTGCCACAAAGTATTCGCGAGTAGGTCGAGTCCGTTGATGGGATATGCTGTCAAGGAGATCTTCTACACACTGCAGGGGGAAGGGGCCCGCACAGGCCGCGCGGCCGTGCTCTGCCGGTTTGCCGGGTGCAACCTCTGGAGCGGCCGGGAAGAGGACAAGGCCAGTTCGATCTGTAACTTCTGCGACACGGACTTCGCCGGGACAGACGGTCCGGGAGGGGGAAGCTTTCCCACTGCCCACCTCCTGGCCGAGGCGGCGTGGTCGGCATGGCCCTCAGGCAGAATGGGGGCCATCCCGTACCTCGTCTGTACCGGGGGTGAACCGCTCCTGCAGCTCGACGAACCACTGGTCGGGGCCTTCCATGCTGCGGGTTTCGAAGTGGCCGTTGAGACGAACGGCACCAGGCCTGCGCCGCGCGGCATCGACTGGGTCTGTGTCAGCCCCAAAGCGGGGGCTGAGTGTGTTCTTCTCTCCGGTGATGAGCTGAAGCTCATCTACCCCCAGCCAGGAGCGGAACCCGAGAAGTTCTCCGCGCTGCGCTTCTCGCATTTCTTCCTCCAACCCATGGATGGTCCTGACCTGCGGCAGAATGCGGACCTTGCAGTCAGATACTGCCTGGAACATCCGCAGTGGCGCATCAGCCTGCAGACACACAAGCTCCTGGGAATCCCGTGATAGCCCCGGGCCCGGTTCCCGCCTGACGTTGGGAGCAGCCTTCCATCTGCCCCGACTCCAAAAACAGATCCCTATGTTGTAGCTCGAGAGGTGTCAGAAACAGTACCATGCTCCATGGCGTGGATAGCATTCCCGGGATTTCCTATCTTCGCATCGCAGGTCAAGATCCGGAGGACACCTCCGGGCCAAAGGAGGGTGTATGGAATACCGTGCTTTGGGTCGCACCGGATGGCAGGTATCGACAATCAGTTTCGGCGCCTGGGCCATCGGAGGAACCTGGGGAAACGTGGATGACCGGGAATCCCTCTCGGCGCTCCACCGCGCCCTCGATCTGGGGGTGAACTTCTTCGACACCGCCGACGTGTATGGCGACGGACGAAGTGAACGCCTTCTGGCCCGGCTGCGACGGGAGCGCCGCGAACCGTTTCACGTGGCAACAAAAGCGGGCAGGAGGCTCGACCCCCACGTCGCAGGAGGCTACACACGCCGCAATCTCACGGCCTTTGTGGAGCGCAGCCTGGCGAATCTGGAAAGCGACACACTCGACTTGCTTCAGCTTCATTGTCCGCCAACAGAGGTCTATTATATGCCTGAGGTATTCGATGCCCTCGACACGCTGGCGAAGGAGGGTAAACTCCGCTTCTACGGAGTAAGTGTCGAGAGAGTCGAGGAAGGCATCAAGGCGATAGAATACCCCGGAGTGCAATCGGTGCAGATCATCTTCAACGTCCTTCGCCAGCGCCCAGCCGATCTCTTCTTCAACGAGGCCCGGCGCCGCCAGGTTGGAATCCTGGCCAGAGTGCCCCTGGCCTCGGGCCTCCTGACGGGCAAACTCAGCCGGGAGACCACGTTTGCTCCGGACGACCATCGGGCATTCAACCGCCACGGCGAGTCGTTTGACCGCGGGGAAACCTTTTCGGGACTGGACTTCGAGACGGGTCTGCGTGTGGTGGAGGCTTTGCGTCCGCTAGTCCCGCCGGGGCAGACGCTTGCACAGATGGCCTTGCGGTGGATCCTGATGGAGCCGGCGGTCACCTGTGCCATCCCGGGAGCCAAGCGCCCGGCCCAGGTAGAGGAGAATGTGAGAGCTGCCGATCTGCCGCCCCTCCCCGAGGCGACAATGTCTGCCTGCCGCGAGCTTTACAGCCGGCACGTGCGCCCCCTCGTGCATCACTACTGGTAGGTGGCTTGAAACCTTCGATCCTCCCCTGCCGTACTCGGTAACTCCAATTTCCACACCTTCCGCAGATGTTGAGCCCCAGTGCATTCCAGGCGGCATGGGAAACGTAAACGCGGCATGCCGGAAAACGAGGTGAAGGTGTTTGTACTGGAAACCCCGCAGGGAGAGGTGAAAGTTCACCCCTCCCGGCCGGACTCTTCACGGAGCGAGGCAAGAGTCGGCGAATCAAGGCCAGGATGCCGGCGGGCGCAGCCTTGTCCGCTCACGATGCCTGTGAGACTTCGAGCGGATGTTCTCGAAGTTTTCTTTTCTTTTGGATCCATCCCGGAACGGGGTTGAAACGCGCGGTGTTGGCAGAGTGGGATTGCTCGAAGCACCAGGCCATGGCACCCCGTCTGGCTCCCTTCAGGATTCTTCAGAGGCGGCCTGCGGCTCGAGCCTTCCTTCCAACCAGCAGGGCAAGATTCTTCTTCGCTCTTCAGTGCCAGCAAACGCAGATCAGCGGGTCGATGGTTATGGCGCCACAATGGTGCCTGAGATCGGTACTGACCGGGTTTTTTCTGAGTAGACATCTGACCCCTCTCTCTTTGCCCTGTCAACTCCCGATCGCTCGCACACGGGGGTTTCTCCCCACTCTGCTCCGTGCCCATCAGCATGTAATCTATCACTATGCTTTTCATCAACCACAAGAGGAGGAGTACATGAATCGATTGTCGTTTGTGCCGGTACTTTTGCTGGCGGCGTGCCTGACGGCTCATGGGCAGACCAGCAGCGCGGATGCAAAGAGCCTGGAAGAATTCGACCGGGCTTGGGGGGACGCGGCACTGCGCGGCGACCGGGCTTTCCTGAACTCCATCATCGCCGATGATTTTGTGAACCTCGGACTCGGGGGGATTCAGGGCAAGGCGGAGTCGATCGACATCCTTGTGAAACAGGCGGAAAAGAACAAGGCAATGCCGACCCCTCCCAAATCCTCCTTCGACTACTACATGGTCAGCTCCACTCCCACCACGGCGACGATCACTCACCGCTCCACCACGACCTCCATGGCGAACGGGAAAGAGGAGACGAGCTACGCCCGGAGCATTCATTTCCTCGAGAAGCGCGGCGGGAAGTGGCAGGTGGTCAGCAACGCCGGACATGCGCTGAGCGACGCCGAAGTCCTTATGTACATGGAACACGAATGGAACGACGCGGATATCAAAAAGGATGCCGCCTGGTTTGAGCGCAACTATGCCGACGACGCAACGGACATCAGCAGCCGCACCGGCGCGATCAACGGAAAAGCGGAGACGGTTGCGGATGTGAAGACAGGAAAGACGACCATGGAATGGGCAGAGCTGTCCGACCTGCATCCCCGGGTCGACGGGCGCTTTGCAGTGGTGACCGGCGTCAATCATGTCAAAGGGCGGGATGACAAAGGCGTCCCATTCGAGCGCTGGGCGAGCTTTACCGACACCTACATCAAGCGGGACGGCCGCTGGTTGGTCTGGGCAACCGAGGGAACCGAGATCAAGAAGGAACAAGGAGTCACAAAGCCGAAGTGAACGGTCCCGGCGCTTGAGGGCGTGCTCCCGGCACGCAGTCGAGGGACCTTCGATGAACGATTCCGGGGGC
>Ga0182021_10000112_pt1 | contig 72604 bp, 64 predicted proteins | sample 612E3MmetaG_FD_120493 | JGI IMG/M metagenome (GOLD analysis project Ga0182021, IMG submission 120493) | Permafrost microbial communities from Stordalen Mire, Sweden - 612E3M metaG (Illumina Assembly) | ecosystem: Environmental > Terrestrial > Soil > Wetlands > Permafrost | place: Sweden...
GGTGCGCTTCGAATCGCTGACGTCACGAGAGCGCGAAGTCGCGATCATGGTCGTTTCCGGCATGCTCAACAAGCAGATTGCGGCTCGGATTGGAACCACCGAAAACACGGTAAAGGCTCACCGCAGCCGCGTGATGGAGAAGATGCAGGCACATTCTCTGGCCGACTTGGTAAGGATGGTTGAAAGACTCCGTATTCCAGAGGCAAAAGCCTCCTAAACTAAAGCACTATGCATTCTTCTTCTTTACGCAGCCACCTAAGACCAGTTAAGTCGTTGTAAACATTTATCAACGCCACCCCGAAAAAGCGGCGCTCTAAGAACCAAAGATTGATCCCAGAATATGGTCCGACTGTGGTCCAACAGCTGTGCTTTCGTGTCTTTTCAATGACTCTGTGTCGTTCCCGGCGCTTAGAGGACTAAGAACGGGCTGTCAGTACCGTTAAGTTCCAATAAGTTACATCGGCCAGCGATTCTGTCACGACAGAGGCCGCAGGTTCAAATCTGGCCCTGTCACAGCCGCTACGAAAAGAGCCGATTCTGAATTTGGGCGAGTTCCACGGGCGCGGAGCATTCCTCGTCGTCATTCGCCACTTGGTTGATCCGCGTGCTTATCGTAAACTGCGAGCCTCATCCTTAACACCCAACAAGATACCTAGAGGGGGGCGCTTCTCACTCTCGTGGCTGCGATAATTGGGGGCGGCTCGCCCGCATTCGGATCGACGGCCTTTTGCATTTCTATCTTGGAGACTCTCATGGAACCCAAGCCCCTAGTTCCGCAGCGCAATATGTGCGCATGTCCACGGAAGACCAGCAGTATTCCATTGCCAATCAGGAGGCAGCGATCCGGACATACGCAATGAGCCACGGCTATGCCGTGGTGTCATCATACGCAGACGCGGGAAAGAGTGGCGTGGAGATCAAACATCGAAAGGAACTCCGACGGCTACTTTCTGATGTGATGAGTGGCCGCGCCCAATTCAAAGCGATCCTCGTTTATGACGAGAGCCGCTGGGGGCGTTTTCAAGATGTTGATGAAGCTGCCCATTATGGTTTTGAGTGTAAACGCGAAACCGCAAGTTTGTTGGGACTGCTCCTCCTGCTCCCATCTCGGATCACATCAGACGGTGACGCTAATCACCGTAATCCCTGAGCACTGTGGGCATAATCAAACCTAGCGGAGTGTCGACGCTCCCTTCAGTAAAGCACAGGAAGTCGTGACGAAGGTCGGCAGCTTTTTTCTGATCTCGTCGACAAAGTTCTGCGCACCCATCCATCCTTCATCATAGGAAGTTGTCTTGTGCGCGTGTGGACTCCGTGAAAGGGGCCAATCACGACGCCTGTGGCAGCGACAAAGAAACCTAGACAATTCGATCCCGAAACATTCCTTACGATCATCAACGGCGGCAGGAAAATCCTAGCTTTTCGCAAAAAACAGACGATCTTTGCTCAGGGCGATCCGTCCGATTGTCCCTACCGAAAATCCTGTGCGGCGCACTCGCGGCCTGGTTGCGCGAGGAATCGCGAATCTCACGAGTGATTTATCACGTGTTTGACTCTGTGAAAGCAAATTCACAGCGGCATGCGTGAGCGAGTGGGCGCAGTTCGGACGCAGACCTCCAGGGGACGATCTTACAAAAGTAGCGCTTCAGAATGCGGCTGTCTTAGGCGGCTCGCCGTTCATAACGGTGATGCAGCCCGCCGACCTGCGGCACCGCCACGACGGGCCCGATCCCCGGCAGCTGAACCGGGCGAGGCTCGGGTGTGTCTTTCCTCAAGGAGAGATGCGTTCTGGATCGGTGGTAGTAGTCAAAATAGGAAGCGAGGGTTCGGCGTAGCGAGTTTTCATCGAATACGATCACGTGGTCTAAACACTCGCGCCGAATGGATCCAATCACCCGCTCCACATAGGCTCGCTGCCTAGGCGAACGGGGCGTAGACAGCACCTCCTCCATGCCCATGTCTCGCACCTGTTCTCGGAAGTCATTGCCGAAGATCGCGTCCCGGTCCCGCAGCAGGTAGCACGGAACTTTGTCATAGGGAAATGCATTCCGCAGTTGCTGGCCCGTCCACTCGGCGGTCGGATGGGCGGTTACATTGAAATGAAGAATACGCCGACGATCATGGGTCAACACTAGAAACACGTAAAGGACCTGGAAACGAATCGTAGGGACCGTGAAGAAATCGACGGAGACGAGCTGCGAGACGTGGTTCTCCAGGAATGTGCGCCAAGTTTGAGAAGAAGGCTTCCGGCAGCGCAGCATGTATTTGCTGACGCTCGTCTCACCGATGTCGATACCGAGTTTGAGCAGTTCTCCGTGAATGCGTGGCGCGCCCCACCCGGGATTCTCCCGGCACATCTTCCGGATCAGGTCTCGAATCTCGCGGGTGACGACGGGGCGTCCGGGTTGTCCGTGTCGAACCTTCCAGGTCCAGAACATGCGAAAGCCTTTGCGATGCCAGGCCACGACCGTTTCGGGTTTCACGATGACCAAGACCGAACGCCAATCGCGCCACAAGCCGGAGAGGCAGGCCCAGAAGAAACGATCACGGGAGGTCAGTTGCGGACGCTTCCTTGCCGAGCGGCGAAGTACGTTGATTTGGTGGCGTAGGGCCAGATTTTCGAGTTGGAGATCAGCACGCGAACGGACAACTGAACACAAGGCGGCGAGGAGTGCGGCGAGAGAAATAGGCATCGCAAGATGAATTCGGGGGAAAGTATAATTCCTGCGCGCTCAGTTCTTTCGGAGTTTTCGAGAGGCACACTCATCCGTCGCACTTGGAATTGGCATAGGGCTCTAAGTGGCATTCTCGATCACGCAGAGCAAGCTGGTCTATGCAGAGGGTTCAGCACACGATCTGCCGTAGATATGCTAAAGTATATCACAAGCTGAGTGAGATATAAAATAGTATATCTTTACCGGGCGGATATTGATGTGATATCTTATATCATACATGGAAAACAATATAACAAAACATATCAGGCCGCTCCGACTTGGAGCCCTTCCAGAGGACATGCGCCGGGCCTTGAAGGAGGCCCGCGAGAAGCGCGGCTGGACCCAGAGAGACCTGGCCAGCCGCGTCGGGCTCACCCAGACGCACATCTCCGGCATCGAGTCCGGCAAGATCGTGCCGCGCTACGACACCCTTCTGGAGCTGGTCCGCATTCTCGATCGCGACCTCCTCATGGTCCCGCGCGCCCTCGTCCCCGTCGTGCAGTCGCTCATCCGCGATCATCTGCACCCGGACCAGAAGGGGGAAGGCGAGGAACGCTCCCTCTATGCCGACGACACCGACGAAGAGAGCAACAAGGAGCCGCGCGATGAAGTTTGATCCGAAAAAGCTCAACGCGCTCGCCGTGCGTCTACACGGGCGCCAGATCGGCGTCATCAACCGCCTCGCGGGCGACCGCCAGATCTTTGCGTTCGAGCAGGGCTATATCGACGATCCGCAGCGCGCGACTTTGAGCCTCTCGTTCAAGGGCCGCACCGGCGGGCTCGTCACGGCCCTGCGCCCGGTGCCACGCCGCGTGCCGCCGTTCTTTTCGAACCTGCTTCCCGAAGGGCATCTGCGCGAGTATCTCGCGAGGCTTGCCGATGTTAACCCTGAGCGCGAATTCTTCCTCCTCGCGGTCCTCGGCGCCGATCTTCCCGGCGCGCTCGTTATCGAGCCCCTTGAAGGCGATGTAAAGGAAGATGATGCCCATCATGATGGTGGTGATGCTGATCGCGATGACGATCGCCCGCGTGAGGCCGTGCTGCGGTTCTCTCTCGCGGGCGTGCAGTTGAAGTTTTCCGCCGTCATGGAAGCATCCGGCGGCCTGACCGTTCCGGCTGGGGGCATGGGAGGGTCGTGGATCGTCAAGCTTCCCTCTGCCCGCTTCGCCGCCGTCCCCGAGAATGAATTTGCCATGCTCGAACTCGCGCGCCGCGCGGGTATCGTAGTACCGGACAACCGTCTCGTCGAAATGTCGGAGATCAAGGGCCTCCCCGAAGAGGCGCGCGCGCCGGGAAGAAAAGCTCTCGCCGTGCAGCGCTTCGACCGCGCGGCAGCCGGAGCGCCCGTTCACATGGAGGATTTCGCGCAAGTGTTCGGGCAGTATCCGAACGACAAGTACCATTTTCATAGTTATGCCAACATCGCGTCCGTCCTGTGGGCAGAGGCGGGTGAGGACGCCGTCGCAGAGTTTGTCCGTCGCCTTGTGTTCTCCGTTGTAATTGGCAATGCCGATATGCATCTCAAGAACTGGTCCCTCCTCTATCCCGACCAGCGCAAACCGGTCCTGTCGCCGGGATACGATTTCGTGGCAACGCTTCCTTATATTCCCAACGACACGCTCGCCCTAAGTTTCGGCGGCAGCCGCAGCCTGTCCGAAATCACGCCTAGCCAGATGCGGCGCTTTGCCGACACGGCCCGGATTCCGGCAAGCCCGCTGTGGAAAATCGCGGTCGAGACAGCAGAGCGCGCCGCCTCCGCATGGAAGGGCCTCGAACAGGCGGACCTGCTGCCCAAGGATCTGCGCGCCTCCATCGACAAGCAAATTCTCGGGGTCGCTACCACCGTAAAGTGACGCGACATCGAATCCGACGGAATAGGTCTCGACTTACGGCCGATTAGCCGACTACTCCTTAGAGCAGCAATGGATCCGCTCGCTGCTTGGTACCCGTGCGCCAATTGTGTGCATGATTTCAGGGACCAGAGCGAACCGTGGCGAAGTCGTCTCGATCGTGAACGATAAAGGACGTTGTCATTCGCGGTTGCCGTAGATTCGGCGAGAGCCTTGCAATATGCTGTTGAAATGGCGGAGCTCATCAAGACAGACTTAGAAAGCCAGGTCAGGCTCTGGATTAAGAAAAAACCTAAAGAGAGCAGTCGACTCGAATTCAAGCTGAAAGTCGAAATCGGCACTCCGGGCGGGAAAGCAGAGTTTATCCGCGATGTCATTGCCTTGGCCAATTCCGAGGGCGAGACTCCGCGTGAAGACGGGCACCTGGTTATCGGCTTCAAAGATGCCCGATTTCACGACAAGGACGAGCACTACGATGGTGCCACGTTCGGTCAGATCCTAGACTCCTACATCTTTCCAGCCGTCAATTACGCATGGAGGGCCTTCGAGGTCGAGGGTGCGAGCATCAGCGTGTTAGTCATAAAACCCGACACGGACGTTGTCTATGTTGTGAACAAGAAGCTGCAGGATGAAAACAGCCGCGTACTGCTGTCGCCGGGCCAGTCCTTGGGCCGGAAGGCGGACCGGAAGATTGACCTTAGCGGTGAGGCAATCCATGACCGCCTGCGGGGAATAGCAGAGCGACGGCTTGAAAAAGCGACAGATCCGCTCAGGAAAAGAATCAAGCATCTGGAGCGCAACTCTGGTCCTGCTTTTGAGGTCAAGAGGATTCGTTTTGAAATGGAACGCGCTTCCGGCTGGGATGCCCTCGATGACTACCTCGATAAGCTGCTGCCGTATGCGCGCGAGTTCGATGACGCGGTGAAACACGAAGTGCTCGACGCCGTTATGGAAATCACCGGGCGCACGAAGCTGGGAATGCCGGCTGAGGTGGCGCGATCCGTGGACACGGTCTTGCTGGAAGTGATGCCCGTCAAGGGCGGGAGCTTTAACTATCCCGCACGGGAACCGCTTTCGGAGAGTGACCTGAAGCTACTTAAACGAGTCGAACACGCAACGTTCGAGATGACCTGGGACGCTTGCCGCTATCTGCGGGACATCCAGGTAGTGGACGTGTGCGCGCGCCTGTATTGGTATTTGATCCGTTTCACCACGCTGAATCGACTGCGAAGCCTTCAATCGGAGTGCCTGCACAACGTGCGCTACGCTCGTCATATGTGCTCGGAGGAGCGCAAGGGGAAAACATTTCCGGAGGCGCAACAGAAGTTGAGTTGGGAGATACGGGATGCCCTCGATGCGTTTGAATGCGAGGGGTACGCCGTTACGACGCCGACGGCGAACAAGGTGCTTCCATCTAATCTTGCCGCGTGCATTGCCATCATCAAAGGCGGCGAGGCGGTTGACTGGATATCAGCGAAGCGGGAACTGCCTTTGGCGACCGCGCTCGCGCTGGCCTGGCAGCATAAGCAAATCGTCGGCGTAGGAGCGCTTAAGCGTGAGCGGCGCGAATATGCGGCCGATGTCGCTGCAAAGAGTGGAGTGGACTTTCCGCCCGAGACGTTGGAGTTGGGCTACATAGCGGTTGCGCCCGAACACCGTGGTCATCACCTGTCGGATTGCATAGTAAAGGCATTGCTAAAACAACATAAGGGACAACTCTTTGCGACGACTTATAGCGAATACATGAAAGATACCCTTGTACGCGCCGACTTCAGGCACGGAGGCAAGGAATGGAAAGGCAGGAAATTCATGCTGTCCCTCTGGCTGCGGGAAGCGTAGGCCTCCGCGGACAATTTAGAACCTAACCCTCGTGGTACGCGCCGCTTGTATATCGCTCAATCGCACCTGCCGCTCGGCTTTATAGTCAAAATACGCATCCATTCCTGCAACGAAGCGAGATCCCAAAAAATACGAGTCCATCGTCGAACCGTCCGAGTCCACCAAGAACTCGCCGGCTACATACTCCCCAACGCAGTGAAAGAGCAGAACCAACGAGGCCGCGAAGCCGCGCGAGATCAAGGTATTGAATTCCTCGACCTCGGCACGACTCTCAAGACCGATTGTTCTGCCGGCATCGACCGCCTCGATACGCTGCATTATCTGCGTAGGAGTCAAGTGGACATACGTTGAAGTTTTTCCGTAAAGACGGCCCAGTTCCTCATCAAAATCGTCGGGAATCGGACCAGCGAGCATCCACAAGTTGAGATCGCGTTTTATGCAGATGCTGGAGGAGGACAGTTCCTTGTCAAACTGCTTTAGTTTGTCATCGATGCGAGAACGATAGTTCTTTTGCTGTACATAGCAAAGCTTAATTGAGGATTCGATGATGAAACGCAGCTCTCGCTTCGGTACGCTGAGACATCCCGACTGGGCCAGAAACACGATGCTTGCAGCCGATTCGATGAAATCTTGGGAGAGATATCCGATGCATGCGGAGGCAACGAAGCATGTTCAGCTCGGACGTAAAAACCTCGGCCGCCCTGCGGCGATAAGCTGCAGTAGTAGGGACGATCTGGGAGGCGAGCAAACCTGAGGGCCTGAACATAACGAAATGGCTGCGGTCTCGAAAAGGCGATCCGTCATGAAATCGTTTTGTCGGGGAACCGCGGGAAGCCGACCTCGATAGTGTACGGGGGAAGGCCGATGACGTCGTGGAGGAAGAAACAGGCAGATGCACTCCACGGGACCGCCGTGACAGGAGCCCAGGCACTCAGGGAAGGATTCGTAGAGATAACGTCGGGAAGGTCCCGCCAGCAGCAGGGGCTGGTAGCAACCTGCCGAGACTCCTCGAACGAGGCTTAGGCCGAAGGAGAGGAGAGCGAGTGGGATCGACGCATGAGTCTGCAGGAGCTATGACCGGGGAGTAATGTCCTCGCAGGAGGCGGTCCACGTCTCCCTGATCGAGGTAACGCCAAGATCGGGAAAGCGACTCTGGGTACTTGGTGGTGCCATCGGCAGCGTGGTGGTCGGACACAGAGCCGACTTAAGCCGACGCATGAGAGGGCACTAAGCTGCGAGCAAACCACTGACAGTCGGGGCGTACGCGAACCAGCGCTGAGAACCTCGCGGTGAAGGGGAAGGCTCACAGACGAGAGGCCAAGACTTAAAACCGGACCTGGGAAACTCGGCCGTCCGGCATTATAGGGGGCCTTCGAAAAACGTAGCCACGGTGGAAATGCTCGCTCGTGTCCGCCGTAGTAGTTGAATCCCCCTCTACGGCTTTCGTCCGCCAGACTGACTGCAAAAACGTCTCCGAAAATAATCATCTGTGCGGCCGCCCGGCATTCATGGTCGGCGCTTGTGCGAGAATAAGACTATTATAATCATGCGGTTACATGATTGATCACCGAAACAGCTTGCAACGTGCTCATCTCTGTGTTTTAATAAACGTTCGTTAAGTATTTCGGGAGAGCGTCGATGGCGAAAGGCAACCCCAAGAAGAAGATGCACGAAGAGATTCTCAAATTGTCGATTCCTCTTTTCGCGAAAACTGGTTATGAGGGCGTTTCCATGCGGGATGTTGCGGTCGCAGTGGGACTCACGCCCGCCGCGCTGTACTACCACTTTGCCGACAAAGAGCAGCTCTATGTGGATGCCGTGGGTTATGCATTCCGGAAAGTGACGGGTGTCCTGAAAACCGCGATTGAAGCCGCTCCTACTCCTTTGGCGCAGCTTGAATCGATTGTCAGCGTAGCCACCAAGATGCTCGCCAAGGACAAATCTTTAGTCCGCTTGATGCAGTGGGTGAAGCTGGACAGCGACCGGCAGCGCCTGCAAAAACTGGGAACCACCGCGTTTGACGAGTTGTTTCTCACCATTCACAAACTGGTTGGCAAGCTGACGCCTGGGTATAACGCCGGTCTACTGGCGGTTTCGATCGCGAGCATGGTCGTGTTTCCATTTGAAGTCATGGATACTTGCCGGTTTTTGCCTGGTTACCAACCACAGAATGACGACCCTGCGGTTCTAACGAAACACGTGGTTCGACTCTTGCGCCAAGGGCTATCGGGCGCAGAGGCCGATAGCCAATGAGCCTGTGCGACGCAGTACCCGTCTTGTACTTCAAGGGCGGAGTTGTGATGCCTCCCACGATTTCCGCTGCTGCGCTGGAAGAATCACCCGTGGCTCTGCAACGACCCGATTATGGACATTAACCTCCTGAAACGAATGAAGCTGATCGCGATTGCAGCGCCCTTGATATTGGCTGCATGTTCGACTGCCTGCCGCCAGAGTCGAACCCCTCAGCTACAGACTGCTCCGCGGAGCAGGAACCTTCCAGTTATGCAAGTGTCCGTTGGTGCTCCGGTCGAATACACTACTGTCGGTTCTGTCGTATCCGATCAGCGCATCGATGTTACCACCAGACTCAGCGGCTATATTCGCGCCGTCCTCGTTCAGGAAGGCGACCGGGTGCGGCGGGGGCAAGTCCTGGTGCGACTTGATACATCAGACGTAGAAGCCAGCATCCGCCAAGCGCAGGCGGGAGTGACTGCAGCAGAAGCGGCATTCCACGATGCGGAGGTTGACAGAGGACATTTTCAGCAATTGTTCGAGCATGGAACCATCTCGGACAACGAGTTCCGCAAGGTCGTTCTTAAGGATGAGGCTGCACACGAAACTCTTAAGCAAGCACGGGCCGCTCTAGACATGGCTTGTACTCAGCGCGAGTATGCCGCGATCAAGAGTCCCGTGGACGGCATGGTGGTGACGCGCTCCAAACTGGTCGGCGACTTGGCGGTACCCGGCGTGCCGATCCTGACGTTGGAATCCGAACACGGATTGTTGTTTGAGGCTTTCGTGGATGTGGGGGTTGATAAAGAATCGCTGGCCGCATTTGCCGTTGGCAAACCGGTCGAGGTCAGGATCGATGGGCTGAGCGCTCCGCTGAAAGGCACGGTGAGCCGGTTTGTCCCCTCCGCTGATCCGGCCACTCGCAGTTACCAAATGAAAATTGCCCTGCCTGAAAGGGCGGGGCTGACGCCCGGCATGTTCGGACGCGCCGCCTTTCAGATCGGGGAAAGCAAGTTGCCCGTCGTACCCCGCCAGGCGTTGGTCGAGCGTGGAGGCCTGTACGGTGTATTCGTTGTGGATGGTGAAGGCAACGCCTATTTCCGCTGGTTGCGTACCGGGCGCGAATGGCCGGATCGGGTAGAGGTGACCGCCGGTCTGCAATCCGGCGAGCGTCTGGTTATGGTTCCCGATTCAGCCTTGCGCGATGGCGACAGGATTGTCGGCTCAGAGGCCCGAGCAATGCAACCGAAGGAGTGAGCCGGTCCGAGACTGGAAAAGGCTTAGGCATGCACGGCTAGTGATACTAGGACATCAATAATGTCAAAAAAAATTGTCATCTTCTACTCTTCGATCGGGCACGGCCATATCAGCGCCGCACAAACCATTCAAAACGAGATAAACAGGCAGGATCCTGCCGCTCGCGTCCTCCTCCAAGACATTCGCATGTTTATGCCCCCGGTCTGGCGCAGGATTGACGAGAAATTGTATTGGTTCATCGCCAAGAATTGTCCGGAATGTTTCGAAAATCTCTTCCGATCAATGCAGGCACAAGGAAACCACGTTCCGTCGCTGTCTGTGCTACCCACGGACTATCCAGAAGAGAAGGTGCTTGCCTATCTAATGTCAGAAGCGCCGGATGCAGTTCTCGCCACGCACTATGGAGCGGCACAGGTTCTGGGGACATTGCGAGAGCGTGGGTGTTTGCTGAACCCGAGAATCGGCTGGCTGCATACGGATTTTTTTGAGGGATATTTTCCACGTATATCGACGAGGATTGACCGGACTTTTCTTGCTCACGCCGAAATCGAATCGCGATGGCTCGCGGCTGGTGTGCCGGCCGATAAGGTCGTGAATAGCGGAATGCCGGTGCGTATCCCCTGGGATGAACCTGGGTCCCGCGAGAATACGCTCAAACAGGTCGGACTGGCGACAGACGTGCCCACACTGCTTTTGGCCGGTGGCAGTGAGGGCGCAATTGATTATGTCGACGTGGTCGAGACCGTTGCCCGGTATTGCACAGGTTCTATACAGATCATCGCCGCTTGCGGAGTGAACACTCGGCAGAGAGCCTTGCTCGCCGAGGTTCAGGAGCGGTTACGCCCACAAATAACAGTGAAGGTGCTCGGGCTTATTCCCCAGCACGAAATGGTTTCCTACATGCGCGCTGTCGATCTATTGATTACCAAGGCTGGCGGCATGACATCTGCCGAGGCATTCGCCATCGGAGTGCCGACGATCCTGCTCAACTCAGTCAGTGGTCATGAGCGTGAAAATGCTGCGATGTTTGTCCGGTTAGGACTGGCAGAGCTTGCTACGGAAACGTCTGAAATAGGCAAGATCGCGTTGGCCCTCCTGGCTGAGCCCAGCAAACGAGACCGAATGCTCAACGCCCAACGGGCATTCTGTGAAAACGCCAACACCTCCGCAATCGCCCAGTTCGCCCTCGACGAATCTTTCATTCCTGTCTGCCTACTGCCGGACTTTGGCATAGAGAACGGCGCGCATTCTCTCAATGTCGATGAGGTTCTCACGCGACTCGAAGCTGAAGCACCGGCCGATGTCGAGTTGCTCCTCTCATACTCTACCTCCCAATCGCCACAGCGCATTGTGCTGGAGAACCCGTTCGGACACATTGCCATTCGAGTGGGCGATACAGTATATAGTGCCAACCACCTCGCCGAGAGGGAGGCCGATCCAAACCTACTGCAACAACTGAAACTTTCGGACTATCTGTACGGCGTTGAGCGTCCCTCTCGGTCCCAAGTGCACACCAACACTTACGGAATGGCCTATGGCCGAGTAACACTCGGACTGAGGATCGCAGGCATTCCGTCCAATTCTTTAGCACGTATGGTGGCCGAAGCCCGGCGTATTGAGGATCAGTTCAAGCAGGGCACGCTGCGCTGGGACAGGCACAATTTCAATTGTGCAGATGTTGTCGTGCGGATTCTCCAGGGTGGCGGCGAATACAGCCACACCAGGTTTGACCGGATGAAACTTCCAACCATGCCGCTCGATGTATTTGAGCAGGCGCGGGCGCTATTTGAGGGGAATTCCGCGTTAAACGTGGACCTGGTGGCCTACCGGCAGCTACCGGGATCGAAAGCAAGCTACCGCTTCTCACGCTTTCCACTCTCACTCGGCCGTCCTCTTCGTTCCGTTGCGCGGGTGCTGACCGATGCTTCCCGCGACCCACTCGAAAAAGCTGTGACAAAACAGGTCATTGGTTCGTGCAGTGACCGAAGACTTTGTGTCGAGGATCTGCAAGAGCGCTGTTCTGCCTCCAGAACCGATGATTCGGCATTCTTCGCCCCAAGACATCTGAATCTGGAGAAAGCCATTGTCGCCGACCTGCACCGCTTGCTTGAGGTCAATGCGAGGCGGTCCATCAAGCAAGTTGAGCGGCTGGGTACCCTCTACGCCACGCAACAATTACGCAAACTCGGCAATCGTGGACATAACTTGGCTCGGTTTGCGACCGAACGGGCCGAAGAGGTACTCCTTTATACCCGCGTGCAGCGGCTGCGAATGCTGTTTGATCCGCTTGTGGTCGATTACAGCTGGATTGGCAATCGCCGTCTGCATGCGCGTCAGGTCCAAGCCTATTGGGGGCGACTCGGTGCGTTCGCAACAAAGGTCGAACAGGGATTCTCCCAGGTTGAAGCGTTGTATATCTGGCGTACATGGCCAATGCGGCTTGGCGGCCGGCGGCTGAGCCATCACGTCAAAGTGACCGCCGGCCTGCAGCCCGGAGAGCGTCTGGTTGCCACTCCGGACTCGGCTCTGCGCGATGGCGACAGAATTATTGGCTCAGAGGCCCGCAATGACTGATCGCAAGCTCAACATCGCCGGCAGGCTGGCGGACATTTTCATTACCTCGAAGCTGACCGTGCTCTTCGTGCTAGCTTGTGTCCTCGTGGGGGTGCTTGCCGTCACACTGACGCCGCGCGAGGAGAATCCGCAAATCATTGTGCCTGCGGCCCAGATACAAGTGTTGTTGCCCGGCTCCTCTGCCGCGGAAGTGGAGGAGTTGGTCATCCGTCCGCTTGAGGGAGATATCAAGCAGATTACGGGCGTCGATCATGTTTATGCCACTGCCATGAACTCGGTGGGCGTGGTGGTGGTGCAGTTCAAAGTGGGCGAGGACAAGGAGAGATCCCTGGTCAAGCTCTACGACTGCGTACTGGGTCAGCGCGACCGTCTTCCTGCCGAGGCGGGGATTCCACTGATCCGGAGCATGGATGTGGACGATGTGCCGGTTGTCACCGTCACTCTGGCCTCAGAAAAGTACGCCGACTATGCTTTGAAACGGCTTGCCGACCGGATGGTCGAGGGGCTGAGAAGTCAGGGTACGGTGTCCGCCGCCTACGTCAAGGGCGGCCGCGACCGCGAGATACGGATCGAGTTGGACCCTGAGCGTATGCAGGCTTTCGGCGTAACGCTGGATCAGGTGCGCTCCCTCATCGCGGCGGGGAACGTCTCCGCCCCGCTAGGCACCCAGGTGCAGCAGGGGCAGAACCGCAAAGTCGTCCTGGATGGTTTTCTGACTTCGGAGGAAGACCTGACGCATTTGATCGTGGGTGGCCACGCGGGCCGGCCCATCTATCTTGGCGACGTGGCACATATCGTCGACGGCCCTCCTGAAGAAAGAGAAAAGCCCACCCGTTTTGCCTATGGTCCGGCGGATGCGCGCTTTGGTAAGACGCAGTTGCCTGAGATGCCCGCGGTAACCCTTGCCATCGCCAAGAAGCGCGGAACGAACGCGGTATTCTTCGCCAATGATCTTCTCAAACGCATCGACAGGATGAAGGCGCAATTTGTGCCCCCCGGGGTTGATGTTGTGGTAACGCGCAACGACGGCCAGAAGGCCAACAATGCCCGGACGCGCTTTCGCCACGGCGGCAGGTTATGTAGCACATTCCATATGCCAGAGTTCCTGCTCGGGCCGGTAGGGGCGGCTCTAGAGAATTTGCAGCACGGTGATCCCGTTCTTGTTTTTGCAGTGCTATTTCAGGAGTCATTTTCGTGAGTTGCCCTACGCCAACTGCACATCTAAGCCGCCGGGAATGGCTTGCGCTGCTGGGTAGAACGATGCTGGTGTCTCCTTTGCTAAACCTGGCGGTGATGAGTACGTCTTGTGGAGGATCTGGTACGAGCAATACTTTGGGACCTCCTCCGCTGAGCGACGACCAATTCCTGGACGAAATCGAGCGTGCTATCTTCCTCTATTTCTGGGAGCAGGCCAGCCCGAGTACGGGACAAGTCAAAGACCGTGCCTTCGCCGCGGGAAACGACACGCGCACGGTCTCAAGCATTTCGGCCACAGGCTTCGGCCTGACCGCTCTGTGCATCGCGGACCAGCGCGGCTACATGACCAGTGCCAATGTCGTTGCCCGCGTGCAGGCTACCCTGAGTTTTCTGCTCAACGAGATGACCAACGAAAACGGCTTCTTCTACCACTTCGTGGATATGAATACCGGCGAAAGGGCGTATAGCTCCGAGGTTTCGTCGATTGATACCGCCATCCTGATGTGCGGCATACTCACCTGCCGACAGTATTTTCAGGACCAGCAGATCGTATCCATGGCGACGCAACTCTACCAGCAAGTCAACTGGCCGTGGATGCTCGACGGCGGAAGTACGTTCTCCATGGGCTGGACGCCGGAAAGTGGATTTCTGAGTGCGCGCTGGGACACTTACGCCGAAATGCTGATGCTGTACCTGCTGGCGATCGGGGCGACGGTGAACCCGATTCCGGCGAGCGCATGGCAGGCGTTTGCGCGTCCGACGCTGACTTATCAGGGGTTGACCTACATCACGAATCTCAGCTCGCCCCTGTTCATCCACCAGTACTCCCACGCCTGGTTCGACTTTCGCAACCAGCAGGACGTCCACGCCAACTACTTCAACAACTCGATCACTGCTACGCAAGCCCACAAGCTGTTCTGTTTGTCACTTGCCAGTCACTTTTCCGATTATTCGGACAACCTGTGGGGAATCACGGCGTCGGACTCTGTGAACGGCTATGTAGTATGGGGCGGGCCACCGGCAATGGGGCCAATTGACGGTTCCATCGTTCCCTGTGCCGCCGGCGGCTCCATTCCGTTTCTGTCCTCCGACTGCATTGCGGTGCTGCGCAACATCCAGAGCGCATTCCCAAATTCGTGGCAGAGGTACAGCTTCGTGGATGCGTTCAATCCCATTTCCGGCTGGTATGACACGGATGTGATCGGGATCGATCGGGGCATCACTATGCTCATGGCGGAGAACCAGCGTACCGGCTTCGTATGGAGCACGTTCATGAAAAACCCTGAAGCCGGGGCCGCAATCAAGGCTGTCGGGTTCCATTAGAGAAGACCTGAGATGCGATGTCACTCCGGACGGATAGAATCCGGAGCGTGGCAAGGCTGGCGACCCGTTGGTAGTGTCCCAACATTGGGACACGATCGATCACTTCGTCCCGGCTGACTCGTGCAATAAGCGCATGCTACAAATGAGTGCCATGCCTCGGGCTGTTGACAAGTTGCAAGCGCAGATGGGCAATGTACGACTGACAGCGATGCTGCACGCCGGATTCATCCTGACGGGCGTGGTCAACACCATGTTGGGTCCGATGCTTCCAGTGCTGTCTGCGCGGTGGGCGCTCAGTGATGCACGCGCAGGGTATCTGTTCACGGCGCAATTCAGTGGCTCGATGCTGGGCGTGATGGGGTCGAGTTTCCTCATGTCCCGCCGGGGCCATCGCATTTCGTTGATAAGCGGCCTGGGACTCATGGCGCTTGGCTCGGCGACACTCCTCGCCGCGAGTTGGACGCTGGGCATGTTAGCGACGGTCTGCTTCGGAATCGGACTTGGGCTTACGATACCAACTACGAACCTCCTGATCTCCGAGCTAAACCCGGAGAAGCGTGCCGCTGCGTTAAACCTGATCAACCTTTCGTGGGGAGTGGGAGCCGTGAGTTGTCCGTTCTTCGTAGCGGCGCTGCTCCGCATGCACCGCACTTCTCTTATGCTCTATGGTGTCGCTGCATTGCTGAGTCTTGCGGCCGCGGGCATGATAAGAGCTTCATTTCCCGTTTTCTCTCCGCAACTGGATAACGTATCGAGGATGGAAGAAGGCCTGTGGCGGAGTCGTTGGGTGCCGATCATCGGTGCGCTGTTCTTTTTCTATATAGGCAGCGAAGCGGGGGTGACTGGCTGGATCGCAACCTACGCGCAGCGGATGGTTGCAGGAGCGGGCACGGCGTGGGTTCTGACGCCTTCGCTTTTCTGGACGGCGTTGCTATTAGGACGAGCGACCGCACCCGTGTTGTTGCGGCATGTGCAGGAGTTGAAGCTAGCGGAATTCGGCCTGGTTCTGAGCATGGTGGGTATTGTTGTCCTTTTAGGAGCTCGAGATCTCTCGGTGGTTGCAATCGGCATTAGCTTGGCTGGAATGGGGTTCTCGTCGGTTTTTCCTGTCGCGATCGCCACCCTCTCGCGCAAGTTTGGCTCGAGAGCGTCCCAGATTGCTGGTGTGATGTTCGCGCTAGCCGGCGCCGGTGGCGCCACCCTTCCCTGGCTAGCCGGCTACACCTCCACCATGTTCGGCAGCTTGAGATACGGGTTATTGGTTCCCTTATTTGGCTGTATCGTCATGTTGACTCTAAATGCACAGCTTTCCAAGCGAGAATGAGCGACAGACCCGAACCGTCTTCGGAGCAATTTGCGCGCTCTGTCCGTTGGTGGCAAGAGCCCAAGCGGAGCTTCAGAATAAGCGAAAGAACAATCGGGAGGGAATGTCGACAACGTCAACGACACATCAATCGCCAAACTCACCCTCCAGATTTGAATCGTCGGATGCTGCAACTCAGACATCAACAGACTACGCCTGAACGATTGCTGTTAAGAAATCCCCATATCACGCAATATAAAAAGGCGTCCATTTTGCGGTAGGTTGTGATTGTTCACATTACCACTTACCGAAAGGAGCGCCGTATGAACCAAGAGCAGTATATCGGGGTGGAACTTCACCAGGCATCTCCTGGAGGACTTCAACCGCAGATACACCGCACTCATAAGGAGAATTCTCGAACAAGGCAAGGCAGAAGGGATGTTCCAAATCAAGGACTTCGAACTCACTACAACTGTCCTTTCGGTAGGTGTCTTGGGCCTTCTCTTGAATATTGCCGGACGGCGCAATTTGATCTGATTGAACGACATATTGAAGTGCTTGGCGAGTTGTTCATGAACGGGTTACGGACGAGGTTCATCGCTTTTCTCCACTAACCGTAACCGCCGCATCTGCGCGGGACTACAGTTCGCCGATGGCGTGTTTGAGTCGGAGGCCAGCAATCACTGCGTCGTAGACGGCATTCGCATGGCTAGTCTCACTGTTGACACGTGCCGTCTCCGCGTCCAATACCTCCGTATAAGGAGCGAGACCATTTACATAACGGTCTCGGACCACGCGCACATTTTCTTCCGCTTGTGCAATGGCGGATTGCGTAACGTCTATGCGTTTACGCGTCGTCTGAATATCCAGCCAACTCTGACGCACCTGTAAGCCAACAACTGAGGCGAGGTCCTTTCGCTCCTCGGACAGCGCCACCGCTTGGAGTTCAATGGCACTACCACGATTGCGAGAGGAGCCGCCATCGAAGACGTTCCATTTGAGTCCGAGGGCGACGACCCATTGACCGTCATGTGCAAGGTACCGATTTTGCAGATAATCGTAACCGCCGGAAAGACCTACCAGCGGAACAGTTTCTCTCCGTACAGCCACGGCCTGATTGCGCAAAGCAGCGATCTGACTATCCAACGCCTTCAACTCGCTACGTTGCGCCAGAGCTCGCTCGATCAGAACAGGTAATGCATCGGCTGTCGATTCGGGCGATATTTCCTCCAGCACGACAGGCTGATCCAGCGCCCTTCCCAAAAGTCGGTTATAGGCGGCGCGCGCCAAGTCCAGAGTATTGGTAGCCTGCAAGACCTGTTGCTGCGCATCAAGCAAGGCCACTTGAGAAGACAACTGGGCATTTTTGGCTGCCATGCCCTGCTGCGCTAAGTTGTCCACGTCCTTGGTGTGCGCTTCCAAGGTGGCTCGATGGCTTTCGGCTACCTGTAGCCACCGGGAAGCGCGCAACACATTCACATATGCTTCGGCTACACGCAGCTTCAAGTTTTGCTCGGAAGTGGTCTCGCCAAACCTGGCTGCTTGAAGTGAGGAAGAGGCTGCGGCGATGCCGTGCTCGATGCGTCCCCCCGTGTAAATCGGCAACGTTGCTGTTGCGCTGTAAACGGCACCGTTCCGTTGCATGAGGGGAATCTGGAACGACTGACCTAGCAGGTCTGCCTTGAGCGTCGGCAACTCGCTAAGAGCAACGTAATCCGCATTCATTTCCAGAGAAGGCAGACGGGCGGTTTTCGCCGCCTCCAACTGGCTGCCGGCGGCAGCGGAATTGTCCCGCGAGGCCGTGAGGCCGTGATCGGCGGCCAGAGCAGCGGCCCACGCCTGTTCCAGCGTCTCTGCCGCAGCGTTGGTTGTCATCTGCGTCACCAGGAGAACTGCCAACGAGAATATGCTCAAGAACTTCTGCAAACGACAGTCATGCATCATCGCGTTTCCATCCTTCACCGTCCTGCTTGTTCCGGCGATTCCTCTTGCCGTCCCTGAAGGAGCAGAAAAAGGAGACAGGGAATAACAATCAGGGTCAGCACCGTGGAGGCGACCGTGCCGAAGATCAGTGAAATGCCCAAACCGCAGAACACTGGGTCGGTGAGCATTATCATGCTTCCGAAGACGATGGCCAAGGCGGTCAGCAGGATGGGACGCAGACGCACCGCGCCGGCTTCGAGGATGGCTTCTCTCAGACCCATGCCTTGCCGCCGATAGTCCAGCACGAAATCGATAATCAGCAGCGAGCTGCGCACCAAAACCCCGGTCAAAGCGATGATGCCGACCAGGGAAGTGACCGAGAACGCCTTGCCGAGAAGCCAGTGCCCAGGGGAGACACCTACCAGCCCGAGAGGGATCGCCGACATTGCGATCATGGGCAAGCTAAAGGACTGGTAATAGGCCACCAGGATCAGGAAAATGCTGGCTATCGACAGCGCTAGAGCGAACAGCAAGTCGCGATAGGAGTCCAGCATCAATCGCATCTCACCGCCCCACAGCAGGCTGTAGCCGTTGATGGTGTCGGGATCCGCCTTGTAAGGCGTTAAATTGCCGGTGGCAAGCCGGCTCTCGTCGGGCAGCGCCATGCCGTCCAGACGCCGATTCAAGTCGAGCACCGCATAGATAGGCGCGGTGCGGGCAAGTTCTCCACCCACGAAGGTGACCCGCTCATCGTCCTTATGCTGAATGGGCCGGTCGGCCCAGGCCGGTATAACCTGCACAAGTTCGGACAGCGCCACCTGCTGTCCCTGCCGGTTCGTTATTGTCACGCGCGATAGCAGCGCAGGATCAATCTGATAGCGGCGTGGAATTTGTAACCGGATCGGCACCGGGTTCGTCTCCTGGGGAATGTGAGCGTCCCCCATCACCTCGCCATCAATCAGGCGGCGCAGTGCGATAGCCACCTCGGCGCTGGCGATTCCGGACAGCGCCGCTTTTTCCCGGTCGACGACAAGGTGGTATTCAGAGACGTCTTCCACCTCGCTGGTTTTCACTTCCGCCATGTCGTATGTCTGCTGAAATGCGCTCTTGACGCGTTGAGAAAGGATGTGTAGTTGCTGTGGGTCTCGACCGTAAATCTCCGCCAGTACGGTAGCGCGCATCGGCGGTCCCGGCGGGTCTTCCACCACTTGCACAGTGCTACCAGGATAACGAGCGGCAATGGGTACAATGCGAAGACGCATCTCTCGCGCGATGTCGATCGAACTTCTGCTGCGCGTCTTCTTGTCCGAGAGGTTCACGCGGATTTCCGCCACGTAAGGCCCAACCTTGTTCCCCGAACCACGCAACAAGCCGTTGAAATCGATCACGCCGGCCTCACCAAGCGAGGTCTGGTAGTCCCGAACTTCAGGAGTCTGGCGCAGTTGCGCGCCAATCTCGCGGGCAAGCTGGTCTGTTGTCTCCAACGGGGCGGTTTCCGCCATGTCGATAGTGATGTTGAACGTGTTCATATTGTCCTTGGGCAGAAAGAACGTCTCAACGCCAAAGAAGGATTGGGGACCGCTCAGGCCGTTGGGTCGTATGAATTGCCAGAGAGGTTGCAGCAATGACAAAGCAATCATCGTCAGCACGATCAGGAAGAGGTATCGACGCCACTTGGCGCTGCTCAAGAAGGGCGCCAGGGCTGCACGGTAGTAGCGGGGCAGCCGATTCCAGCCATCGTGGCCTTTCAGATCCTGCCCCTCAGATGGCTTCAGCCAGTGATTCGCCGCCCAGGGAACTACGCAATATGCCACCAACAGAGAGAAAGCCATCGCGAGTGGACCTGTAATACCAACGGGATGGAAGTACTGCCCTCCCATGCCAGTCAATATGGGCAAGAGGGAGAAGGCCACGATCATCACTGAGAGGGTCGCCAAATTAGTGGGATTACCGATTTCATTCGTGGATTGCACGGTCACTTGGCGCTTATCGCCTTGGCCGAGCTGACTGTAATTGCGATGAATGTTCTCAATTACGACGATGGCGGCATCCACCACCAACCCCATCAACATGATGAAGGCGAACAGGGTGACGCGATTGATGGTTATGCCGAACAGATAAACCCCACCCAGAGTCAGCGACAAGGTTAGCGGCACCGTCGCGGCGACAATCACCGCTTCTTTTCGTCCCAGGAAGACGGCGGTAACGATAAAGACGGCAAGTATGGCGATCCCCAGGTGCTCAATGAGCCGGTTCAGCGTAGTCCATCACTGCCGAGTTGGGGTCCACGCCTTCGGAGACAATTCCACCGTCCCATGCGCTGCTGCGCAGCACCTTCAGCGCCTGCTCCCGGCCCCGCGTCAGGGCCAAATGATCCGCGATCGTCCAAGAGGTAGTGAAGGGCAGCCTGTAACTGCCCGGCAGCCCGTCGGGTCGGTTAGAGTACGAGTATTTGTAGTTCTCCGAATGAAGCCATTCGTAAGTGCGAATGAACACAGGATCGTCCTCTGAGATAAAGCCGAGAGCGGGAAGTTTCATCAGCGAGCCGGGAGGAACATCCGCGAACAGCGGGTTTTTGCCGTCGGTGGCGCAAACAAAGATCGGGCCCGCAGTTCCAGGCGCCTGGTCCGAGAGGCTGCCTTTCATGATCGTGTTTCGAAGAACCGCGGCGCGTTGTGTCAACTCGCGAGCGCTGGCAGTGTCCTTCAAACGGTCGAAAAGCGCGGAAAGATCGAGCAGCGCCCTCCAGGTCAAGACATTGTCGTAAGTCAGAAATGGCCGCTTCTGGTATTCATCCTGTGAGTCTTGGAGCGTGATATAGAAGCCGGATTCCGGGTCGAAGCGGTCGAGCAGTCGGTCACGCAGGGTTACGATCGCAGCGCGATGCGACTCCAGAAAGGCGTCGTCGCTTGTTCGCTTTACGTATTCCGCCGCCGCAATAATCGGAGCTACTGCCTCATCCAGCTGAAATCCATCCTCGAGAACTACGCCATCAATGAACCGGCTATGTATTCCGGTGTTCCGCAGTTGCGTCGTGAGAGCGTACTCCAGTGCTTCACGCGCTAAGGACGCGTCAACATCCAGCAATCCGGGGAAGCTCCACAGCATCGCATCGCGGTCCCAATAGGTAGCGGAGACCTAGTACCGCGGACTTCGCGAAGTGACCCCGACAAACTGTTCGGTGTCAATCGTTCTCCCCCAGGCATATAGGGCAGTGAAAAGAAAATTACGGTTCATCAGCAAGTCTAGGTCGGGTTGACTGGTGGTGCGCGTGCGACGCTTACACCATGCCGCTGCCTGATCGATCATGGCGCCAGCGCCGTTGCGATCAATGAGTTCCCTGAGAGCTTTGGCGGAGTGGTCGGCGCTGAACTCCTCAGGCCCCACCCCTAACACAAAATTTGCCTCAGCCGTTTCGCCCGGCCCGGCACCAGAGTCACATCACGCTGTGCGTCGAGTGCAGGAGACAGAGACTGCGGAGGTACGCTGGTGTGAGCTACGGACCCCTCGTGAATTAGAGACCAGGCAAATTGCGTGTCGTTGGTGACGAAAGGGAAGACCTCAGCTGAGTCCACCCATGGTGCAGGAGCGACGGAACGTTCTCCTCGCAGTGCGACCGGTAAGTAAGTGACTCGGTTTAAGGCTCCCCACGAGGCTTTCATGCCCAAAGCGATCGGGACGGCTTCTGCGCGCCGGTTGGTGACCGTCATATGTATGAAAGCGCCACGGGATCCGGGAGGGGCACAATAGGTGATGCTGGCATCGAGTCCATCTACCGCGAGGTGGGCCACTGGAATCCAATACTCGATCAATTCCCAGGCAGGATTCCGAAACTGGAGTGGCTTGCCGTTGACGGTGAAATACGGCTGCAACGCGGGAGACTCGCTCTCTCCCCTGACTTCGAGCAGACCTCGGTCTCGCATCGAGAGCACGTTGAAGCTCGCGATCGCCCCGTCCGCCGGACGGATCTCGGGCAAAGCGATCCACTCGTTGCCGGTAGGCAGCACGTCGTCCGTGCCGAGGGAAAGCGGAATATGGCGAGGAGCGTCAGCGCCGAAAACAAGCTTTGCCGGTGCACAGAAAATGCCAAGAACCAGAAGAGTGAAATAGAGTGCGCGGGCCCGTCTGAAGGAGACGAGTCGAAAACGGCATCTGGTAAGCATCGGTTCAACGAACCTCCGGGAAATGATTTAGGCCGAACGTGCTTCTACTTGGCCGTGACGTCATCGAGCTTCTTCAGCATCTCGCCGATTTCCGCGTTGGACATGAAGTTCTTCCACACCAAACCAGTCCGGTAATTCTCGATCATGACGACGATTGGCGCCTGATTCAGCCCCATGTAGATAGGCGAGACCCAGTTCACACTCTGATTAAACGCGTCACGCGGGCCGTAGATGTCCCACATTTGATCGCCGAGGTCGCGGTAGTAGTGTTTGAACGCGGCCATCGAAGCTTCCGGCGTATACGGGAAAGACGCAAGCGCTCCCGTCGGCGTGAGCGTGCCACGATCGTTCTGGTCGTCAGGAGCGTGCGGCACGTAGCCATCGGGGCCGTCGCTGGCGGTCAGGCCCCACGCGTTCGTGCCGTATCCCGCGAAGTGCTTCGGGTTTGCGATCGAATAAGCATGGTTGATGAGCGCAATGTTGCGGTTGTTGTCAAAATAAGACTTCGCGAAGCGGTCGTGAAGACTATGCGGATCGAAGCCCATGAACGAGTAGTGGGTGAAAAAGAGCGGGCCCCCGGTGCCGACGCCGACATCGAGCTTGATCCCAAAATAAGTGTGTCCGTTCCCGTAGTGGTCGCCATCCGTGCTCCCGGACCAACCTTCGCGATAGGCGATTGCCCGCTGCGATTGTCCGACCCATCCCGAGTAATAAAGCGATGGCGGCACGGCATGCGTGGGCGAGGCGATGCCGAGGAGGTAGGCGATCATCACTTCGTTAAATCCGATCAGAGGGTGGTGAATCTGCCACGACCACTGCGGCGACCAGTGCCAGTACAAAAAATCGCTGGTTGGCGTCTCACGATACCAGTTCCACTCGATCGTTTCCCAGAGCTGCGTGATCCTGCGATAGAGAGACTGTTCGCTTTCGCTGGATCCGTGGAAGTACTGCCGCGCTGCGAGCAACCCTTGCATAAGAAACGACGTCTCGACCAAGTCTCCCCCATTTTCGAACATGCCAAACACGGCCATCGTCTGGCCGGTGTCGCCGTCCATGAAATGGGACCAAGCTCCGTGATATCGCGGGGCGTGTTCCAGAAAATCAACGATCCGAGTCAGCCGCTCCACGCCCTGCTGACGCGTAATAAAACCGCGATCGACGCCGACCATGAGAGCCATGATGCCGAAACCGCTCGCTCCGGTCGCGACGATGCGGTCATCTCCGGGGATATTTTCGCGAGCCATGCCGGAGTGCGGATCTGCTCCCTCCCAGTAGTAATGAAAGCAGGCCTCCTGCAGCATGGTGAGCAGTTCGTCGTCGTTCAGTTCATGGGTAGATGCGCTGGCGACATTGGAGAATGCCGATTGCTGGTACAGCCAGTCGGAAGCGACAACTTTATATTGCGCGTGGACGTCAGGCTTTCCCAGGAAATCGTCGTAGCGAAACGTACCGCGCAACTGCATTCCGACTGGCGAAAAGTTGTTGCCGTCGGTGGAGCGATAGATCACGTAGCGCGCGAGCGCGGGAAGTTCTGCCGCATCCCATTCGATGTCCACATGGCGGTCGTAGCCGGTAGCGCGCACATGGGAGGGAGGGGGCAGAGTGTTGGCGGCAGGCGGATCGTTGTCGACGCGCATCTCGTCGACAATTAGCGTATGCCGCGCACCATCGGCACGCCCCTGGTAGAAGGTGACGCTCTGGGTGTATTCCGGATTGAAGGCGTGGATGGAGTCAGTCCGGCAGTCGGAGAGGGGGATGCGAACTTGTACCCAGCGGCCGGCGGCCATATTCCCCGCATATCTTCCGAGGTCCAAAGGTTTGCTGAAGCCCCCGCCGGGGAACTCCACCAAGCGCGAACCTTCGCTCGCGTCTGACAGTACGAACTTCGGCAGATCGGCGGCGGATATCGGCTGGGGAGCGAAAATCCAGAAATAAAGGTTGTCCCCGGACAATTGTGGAAAGCGATTGCGAAAGTCGACTGTTCTTATTTGCGCCAACCATCCGCCCCCTGGGGCAGACTGCCACTGAAGACGAATTGCGTTCGGCGGCGTCAGAAAAATCTTGGTCTCGACAGGCAAGCGTCCGTCCTTCTGTTCCAGAAAGCTTTGCCCCGACGCCTGCCCGGTGCTGTAAAAATAGTCATCCGGAGTCAGACTGTTGTCAAAAATGATGTGACGGTAGTAGTCCGAATTGGCGTGCGCCAGCGAGGAGAGCACACAAAGCAGTACGCCGAGAACAAGAAAGCGTTGGGTGCGCCAAGCGCAAAGTTTACCGGTCACGAAACTCATATCTGTCCTATTCCCCGGCCGGCTTCCACCGGGCCGAAACTATTTCTTGCTCACTTCAAGCAGCAAAAGTCCGTTCATCGGAAGTTGCAACTCGATTGATCCATTTGTGAGTCGAAGATTCTCCGTGGACGCCTTGTCCGCCACACGGTTTAGTTCGCGCACTTGTTCTTGTGTCGGATACCCCGGGCTCCCCATGCTCCGGTACGCGGCCAGGGTGTTGCCGTGTTCAGCGTCGGCGCGGCTCACCTTGACGCGGCCGTTGGATGGTACGCCGCGGATCTCGAAGTCGAGGCTGCGCGCCGATCCCGTCTTATCTGGATCAACCAGATTCCATGCAACGATCGCCAGTGAACCGTCGCCGTGGCGGGTAACCAGAACATTGGGTGAATCCTGAAGGAGTCTTTCCGATCCAAGCTTATGCAGAAGAGCGAACGCGGAATAACTGGGCTTCTTGATGTTACCGAGCGCGATCAGGCCGAAGCCGCCGTCAAAGGGTTCGTGCTTAGGCCCATCTTCTTCGAAGACGTCGGAGAACGTCCAAAACGACATCATATTCACGAGCCCATCACATTGCCGGATGTCGTCGGCGAGCGCTGCACCTACATAAACCGTATCTCTGGCATTGAGGGGGCCAAACGATGGGACATTCCACTCGGTCCACATCAAAGGCAGTCCGGGACGCGGCGAGGCCGCGATCTCGTCGTGGACTTTCTTAATCGCGAGACAAACCCTGCGATCCATCGGAATGTCTTCGGTCGTGCCAAACAAATCTTCCGTCGAATCGTCAGCGTAGCCGTGGCTGGAAATGAAGTCGGTGGGAACATTGTTTGCTGCGGCGTGCTGAATGAACGCATTGACCCAGTGTGCGGATGAAGATGCCGGCCCGCCGACCCGCAGGCGTGGACTCACGGATTTCAGGGCCCGCGCGGTGTGGTCATATAGCTCGAAGTAGGTGGCCTGCTTGGGATCGCCTTTCCAGAAACCGATGTTGGGCTCGTTCCACACCTCGAAATACAGTTGGCTACTTCTTCGACGCCGTAGCGATCGACGAGATGTTGCGCGAAGGCACGAACAAGGTCGTCCCACTTCTCGTAGTCCTTCGGAGGGGAAACGATCGCTTTGTACCAGAAGATCTGCAGATCCTGGTGCAATGCTAGTTTTGTCGGCATGAAACTGATCTCGACGAACGGCCGAACGCCGTTCTGCAGCAATCCGTCGTAGATTTGATCGACGTAGGAAAAATTGTAGACAGGATTTCCCCTGTCGTCTTCGTCGTATACGCCAACTTCATCATGAAGGATGTTGTGAAATCGGACGTAACTGAACTCAGTGACTCTCTTCACTTCGCGCAGATCGTTGCGGTAGCTCTCGCGCAAGGTAAGAATCGCGCGTCCCGAGCCGAACGTCTGTTCCCAGAAGTGGGGAAACGGATGAGCCGGCGTACGGGCATCAATATCAACTTTCTCCGGCGACGTTTGGCCCGGGCACGAGGCAGCAGGGAAAGCCATTCCGAGCAGAACGACGAGCATGAAACGGTACAAGCTCATCTTCATACATTTTTCTACGGCAAGATTTCCAACGTTGTCCCGGAACCGCTAGCGGAATCCGGACTGATCCACACGGTGACCTTTGCCGGCTCAACCGCGAATTGGTTGCGGTCATTCCAGATCGCAAATGCGTCCGGTTCCAGGTGGAATGTGACTTTTCTTGTTTCTCCCGGGGCTAACGCGATCCGTTGGAACCCTTTCAGTGCCCGAACAGGCTGAGCGGTGCTCGTGCCTTCTAGACGGACGTAGAGCTGAACCAACTCTTCACCCGCACGCGAGCCGCTGTTAGAAACGGAGGCCTCGACGGTCAGCGGTTGCAAGGTATCCGTTTTGCCGCTCAAGCTTTGATTCAATTCCGCCGCACTGAGTTGGGTTCGGCTGATCTCAGTCAGTCCATATCCGAAGGTGGTGTAAGAGCCTCCATAGCCAAAGGGAAACTGCGGCGTATCTTGCTCGTCGATATAGCGCGAGACATACCTCGACTCGACGTCGGTTGGTGGACGCGTAAGGTCGATCTTGTCAGGCGGCCTTCCGGTGCTCAAAGCGTTGTAGTAAAGCGGCTCTTGTCCGACGCTGCGCGGCCAACTGACAACCAGTCTGCCGCTGGGATTGCTTTCGCCAAAGAGCGTCCGAGCCAACGCCGGGCCTGTTTCGGTTCCCGGAAACCATGCCGCCAACACTGCCGGGACATGCTCAACGGCCCATGGCACGGTAAGAGGCCGGCCACTGAAAAGGACGAGTACGATGGGCTTGCCTGTGTTGGTGACGGCCTCGAGCAATTCCTGCTGACGCCCCGGCAGACCGAGGTTCGAGCGAGAGGCTGCTTCGCCGCTCATGTCTGGAGACTCCCCGAGTGTGAGAATCACCAGATCAGCACGCTTGGCAGCGGCGACTGCCGCTGCGATCTCCGCGTCGCTGCCTTCGCGAATACCGACGCCCTTGGAGCGGAACACGTTGCTTTCCCCTAAACGCCGTGCCAACTCGGCAGGAAAAGATAGGACTGCGCTTCTTGGTCCCGTGGACGATCCCTCAGGGTCAGAAGGATTGTCAGCGAGCGGGCCGATGACCGCCACCGTTTTCACTTTCTTCGAGATCGGAAGAAGCGGTCTGCCGCCGCTGGCGGGAACGTTCTTCAGAAGCACAAAAGAATGCTCTGCGACGGTCTGGGCCAACTGAAGGCTCTCTGGCCGAAAGAAGGCTTGTTTGGCGCGTCTTTCGTCAACGTAGGGATGTTCAAAAAGACCCAGTGCAAGTTTTACGCGCAAAACTCGACGGACGCTTTCATCGATTTTCGCCTCTGGCACGGCGCCCGAACGCACGAGTTGTGCAAGTTGATCGTGATACAAGCTGCTCGTCATATCCATGTCGACCCCGGCAAGGAAGGCCTTTCGCGCCGCGGCCGCGTCATTGGCGGCGACTCCGTGTGCTACCAATTCGCCGATTGAGGAATAATCACTGACCACGAACCCCTGAAATCCCCACTCTTTCCGCAGAATCTGCGTGAGAGTAAAAGGATTCGCCGAAGCCGGCACGCCGTTGAGTGAATTGAAAGCGCTCATCAGAGTTGCCGTACCCGCATTCACCGCCGCGTGGAAGGGAGGCAAGTAGAACTCACGCAGTGTGTGCTCGGAAATCTCGGTCGAGTTGTAATCCCGGCCAGCCTCCACTGCACCGTAGCCCACGTAATGCTTGGCGCACGCCGCCATGCTGTCCGATGCGCCCAGGCCCGAACCCTGATAGCCACGCACGTACGCAGCGGCCATCGCCGAGCCCAGATACGGATCTTCGCCGGCGCCTTCTGCGATTCGGCCCCAGCGGGCGTCGCGGGCGATGTCGACCATCGGGGAGAAGGTCCAGCGAATGCCGATCGCGGAAGCCTCCGAGGCCGCGATATGGGACGCCTTCTCGACCAAAGCAGGATCCCAGGTCGAAGCCATTCCCAGCGGAATCGGAAACTCTGTCCGGAATCCGTGAATCACGTCGAGCCCGAAGAGCAGTGGAATGTGCAACCGCGAGTTCTCGATCGCAAGGCGCTGATACTCGTTGATCAACGAAGTATCAATGACGTTCAGCAACGACCCGACCTGCCCGCGGGCGATCATGTCCTGGTAGTTGGTCCGCCCGGTGCCGGGGCCGGTCGCCTGCCCGGCGGAATATTGCACCAGTTGCCCAATTTTTTCCTCCAGCGTCATCCTGTGAAGGAGAGACTCCACCCGGGCGTCAAGGCTCGGGGCCGCGATGCCCTCACTCGCGCCACCTCCGGTTTCTGTCGAAGCGGGAGCCACGGCCTGAGCCGACAGCGATGCATTGCTCGATAAGCCCAAAACGACCGACAGCAGCAACGCAGACGCGGTTAAAACGCGTGGGTTTGGCTCAAAACCAAAAATCGGAAAGCCATGACGTTGCGTACCTCGCACCGGGAACCACATGGATCAGCACCTCGAACAAATACGATTTTCCGCCTAACTAAATCGCGTTAGTACAGGGCCAACGGTTTGTATGTAATACGCTTTTCGCGCTGATGTCAATAGTGGAGAGGAACAAGGACCGAGATCTTCGCTTGCCCGCGTGATTCCATTGTGCGAGACTTCGCTTCGTGGGCACGAGGAAGCCTAAACCAAGCAGCGATGGAACCGGACACGCCGCCCGAAATCCCATGAACTTGAAAAAGCTGGCAGAGCACCTGGGCCTTTCGCCCGCCACCGTCTCCCTGGTCATCAACCGGTCGAGCGTCGCCGACTCCATCCCGCAGGAAACCAAGGATCGAATCTTCGCTGCGGCCCGGAAATTCAAGTACCGTCCCAGTTTCTTTGCCCGGTCGTTACGTACACAGCGCAGCTTCACCGTTGGCGTCATTGTCCCGGAAGTGAGCGACGGGTATTCGGCTTCGGTGATGAGCGGGGTGGAAGACCACCTTCTGCAGGAGGGGTACTTCTATTTTGTCGCCAGCCACCGCCACCGTAGCGATCTGATCGACGAATACCCGCGGATGCTCTTGGAGCGATCGGTGGATGGCCTGATCGCCGTGGACACACCTTGGCACCTGAACCTTTCGGTGCCGGTGGTCACAGTGTCAGGACACAACGACGTGAAGGGCGTAACTAACATCGTGCTTAACCACCAGAGGGCCGCCGAGATAGCATTGAAGCACCTTTTTCACCTCGGCCACCGCCAGATTGCGTTTATGAAGGGGCAGGAGTTCAGTTCCGATACGGAGGTGCGATGGGCGTATATCGAGCGCGTGGCGCACCATCTCGGTTTGACCATCCATCCCCGCCTGGTTGCGCAACTGGAGGGCGATTCGCCCTCTCCTCAACTAGGTTACATGGCCACCAAGGTGTTGTTGGCTTCGAAAGAGGCGTTCACCGCCCTGTTTGCTTTTAACGATATCTCGGCTATGGGAGCGATTCGCGCGTTGCGCGAGTTGGGTCGGCAGGTGCCCGATGATGTTTCCGTCGTCGGATTTGACGACATCCAAAGCGCCGCCTTCCAGAACCCGAGCCTAACCACTGTGCGCCAACCGTTGCGTGAAATGGGACGCGCTGCGGCCGAGATTCTCTTGAAGCGTATTAACCGCCCAGGTTCCGAACTTCACGACAAGTACACCGTGGAACCGGAACTGGTTATCCGGGAAACTACAGGACCGGCGCCAGCCAGAAAGCAAGTACACGGCAAACAGAAGCCTTAGCGATCTATCGTTTTTCATACATCCCTCTGTATTTCCATAGACGCGCCGTCGAAGAATCAGGCGCCATTTAAGTTCTTGACTCCCGAAATTGGGTCGTGCTATAAGCAGGCGGTTTGCTTTTTACTAAATCGCTTTTTCAGAGATTTAGTAAAAGATTTGGTGTACGGATTGCAACCGGGTTTAGTCAGCATTTGCGAAAGGCACTTTTCCACCTGAGGAGACTCCATGACGCGTCCAAGTTTGGCAGTCCGCGTTGTACTGCTTATCGTCAGCATCGTTGCATCGACCGCGGTGGTCCAGGCGCAGTATCGCGGTTCCATCCAAGGCGTGGTGACCGATCCCACGGGCGCCGTGGTGGCTGGCGCTACCATCACCTTGAAAGACAAAGAGACCAACCGCACCTTGACCGCCACCAGCGACGGCGCTGGAATTTACAACATCGGCGGTCTTGCTCCCAGCCACTACTCCGCGACCATCGAGAAGACGGGCTTCAAGAAAAAGGTGCTCGACGATTTGGTGCTCAATGCGGAGCAGGCGAACGCGGTGGACATCGAACTCGAACTGGGGCAGACCAGCGAGACGGTGACGGTCAATGGCAACGCCGCGCCTCCGATCGACACGGAAACGGCACAAGTCAGCGGCACGGTGGATTCGAAACAGATCCAGGCGTTGCCATCGTTCAACCGCGATGTGTTTCAGCTCGCGCAGCTTGCTCCCGGCGTTTTCGGTGATGGCTCGCAGGGGAACGGCGGCGGCTCCTATTCGCTGCCGGGCACTAACTCCGGCGCATCGGGCGCAACCGACGGCGTATTCAAGGCAGAGAATGCCCCCCAGATCGTGGCGAACGGCTCAAGATTGAACAATAACAACATCACTCTCGATGGCGTTGGGATTACCAGCGTGTCGTGGGGAGGCGCGGCCGTAGTCACGCCCAACGAAGATTCCGTGAAGGAAGTCAAGGTCGTCAGCAATAGTTACGATGCCGAAAGCGGACGCTTTGGCGGTGCACAGATCCAGGTGATCTCGCAGAATGGCACCAATCAATATCACGGCAGCTTCTTCTTCAAAGGTGACCGGCCGGGTCTGAACGCCTACCAGCATTGGAACGGCCCCGCTGGCAATACTGTAACACCGCAACGGAACACCGCTCGCTTCAACCAGTGGGGCGGCAGCATAGGCGGTCCGATTTGGAAGAACAAATTATTCGCCTTTTTCTCCTACGAGACGATCCGAAATAGCTCGACGCTGACATCCCAGAATTGGTATGAAACGCCGCAACTCCTCGCCATGGCACCCGCCGGCAGTATCGCTGCGCAATATGCGGCCTACCCCGGTATGGCCATTAAGGGCACCGTGGTGGATCACACCTGCGAATCGGTTAACCTAGTTTCGAATGTCAATTGCATTATGATCCCAGGCCAGGGCTTGAACATTGGCCAACCGCTGAATCCGTCTTTGTTCCCGTTGGGGACTAAGGATCCTTCCTTTGCGCCCGTCTCCAACTATCCCTCTCCTAGCCAGTGCGGGCTCCCGCCGCTTCCGCCTTGCCTAATTGGCTTGGGTGGCGACGGTACCGGCAGTTCCAGCAATTTGACAAACGTTGCCGATATTGCAAGTTACGACGTTACCAGCCCGAACACTCAGACGAACCAGCAATTCAACGGGCGTCTGGACTTCAATGCCACCAGCAAGGACCTGATTTCCTTCAATATCTATAAAGTTCCGGTGACCCAGTTCTCGTACAACGGCTATCGTGCGGCCAACGCGTTCAGCCATGATGCCATGAACGAGGCCGAAACCGCGCTTTGGGACCACACCTTCTCTCCGTCGTTGTTGAACGAAGTGCGGGTGAACGGGGCCGGCTGGCGCTGGAACGAATTGAAGGACAACCCGAATATTCCGCTGGGTTTGCCGCAGCCTTCCTACATCGGCGATCACAGTAACGGCAACAATATCGGATCTGCCAATCCTGGCGCCCAAGATTTGGGCGGAGTCGCCGGCAGCATCTTCGACCAGTGGACGATCAACTTCAAGGATGTTGCGACCAAGGTGTTTCACAGCCACACCATAAAGTTTGGCGGGGAAGTTACCAAGCTCAAGTTCGTGCAGGACGCTCCCTGGTCGGCGCGGCCTGATTTTGGCTTCAACAACTACTGGGATTTCCTCAACGACGCGCCGGTTTTTGAAACCGGAACCTTCAACCCGCAGAACGGTTCACCCACCGATGTCCGCAAGGACACCCGCTCCACGCTCCTCGGATTCTTTGCCCAGGACGACTGGAAGGTTCGTCCGAACCTCACCATCAACCTGGGAATGCGCTGGGAGTATTTCGGCCCGATTTCCGAGCTCAACAACGCGCTCAGCACCGTAGTTCTCGGCTCCGGCGCGAATGCATTGACCGGTATGTCGATGAAATTGGGAGGGAATCTGTACCAGGCGGACAAGAAGAACTTTGGTCCGAAGCTTGGGTTCGCCTGGAGTCCGGACAAGTACAACCGGAGGCTTGTATTCCGAGGTGGGATCGGCATCGGCTACACCGGGGGAGAAGAGGCAATTACCCTGAACGGATGGGGCAACATACCCTTCACCGATAACGGCACCAACCTCACCGGATCGCAAATCGTTTACCAGATTCCGAGTAATCCGCGCCAGTTCCTGCCCTATCCGTCCAATTCCAATACTATTCTGACTTTTGGGTCCAATAATATCCCCACGGAGGGATCTCCAGTTGGCATAACTGCTTTCCCGGCGCACTCTGCGACGCCCTACACCTACAACTACTCGCTCGAGGCGCAGTACGATCTTGGGCATGAATGGGTAGCCACGGTGGGATACCAGGGCAGCGCATCCCACCACCTGGTCAGACAGTACAACCTGAACCTGCTCTACGGGGCCTTTGGCATTCCTTTGAACCCGATGGTGAGTGACGTGGATTACTACTCTCAGGATGCCAACGCCAATTCCAATGCGCTGCTTGGCGAGTTGAATCATCGTTTCTCTCACTCGTTTGATCTGGACATGCAATATCGCTGGGCCAAAGCCATGGACGACGGGTCACAACCTTACTCAACAAATAACTATCCATGGAACCCTCAGTCCGCATGGGGTCCGTCCGACTATAACGTTACTCAAGCGCTAAAGATTTGGGGAGTGTATACGCCAACGATCTTCCACGGCAGCAATGGCTGGCTAGAGAAAGTGGCCGGTGGTTGGTCATTGAGCGGGATCATGAATGCCCATACCGGTTTTCCGTGGACGCCGGTGTTCAACGCTTCCTGTAACCTCGTGTACAGTAGCGGCGCGTGCTACCCGAGCAACGGCGGAACCAACCAACTGCTGCCTGCTCAATACCTCGGCGGAGCGGGCGCGGATTACAGCAACAGCAGGTTCCTGTCGGCGGGCGGTAACTTTCCCAAGGGTGGGTCGGCCTACTTCGTTGCGCCGACGTACACAAACTGCACTGCTACTTTTCCAACCACGTGTCCCGGATTCCCGCAAGCGGCGGGAATTGGTCGCAACTCTTTCCGCGGGCCCGGTTACTTCGACATCGATGCCACGCTCAGCAAGTCGTTCGGGCTCCCGAAGATGCGGGTACTGGGAGAGGGTGCGAAACTCGAATTCCGCGCCAACTTCTATAACCTCTTCAACCATCTCAACCTAAACAACGTTGATACTGCTGTCACCGATCCGCACTTCGGCGAGGCGAACGGCGCTCTCGGCTCCCGCACCGTCGAAATGCAGGCGCGGTTCAACTTCTAACTTTTCCGCGAGGCGCACTCCGAAAGGTGTGCGCCTCTTACTTTCGACCAGATCGACAACTAATCCTTTGCTGCCAGCCCAACAAATGGAGAACCGGCTCATTGGCGGGCAACTTGTCGTTTAGACTCGGTCGTTTAAACTTGAATCGTGGCTACCCGCAGCGGTCCCGCCGTTCCAATGTTCCGTCGGCCCGCACTTCTCTCCCCGCCCGTCGTGGCGGCTGGGTCGCTCTGCTTGATCACACTCCTCTTGCTTCCCTTCCGCCCGCCACTCTCCGCGCAGACCAAGCCAGCGCACGCTTCCAACTTCGCCGCCCTTGCCGCGAAAGCAAACGCGGCGCGCGACGCGGAGCGGCTTGATGAGGCTCTCGTTCTTTACCGCAAAGCGCTGGCGCTGCGTCCCCGCTGGCCGGAGGGGTGGTGGTCGCTCGGCACCATCGAATACGACCAGAATGCTTACACGGAGGCCGTGCGCGCCTTCCAGAAGGTAGTCGCGCTCTCTCCCAAGAACGGGACAGCGTACGTGATGCTCGGACTCTCCGAATTCGAACTGGGCCGCGATGACCTTTCCCTCCAGCACATCCAAAAAGGTTCGGAAATCGGCCTTGATAAGGATGAGGGACTGGGTCACGCCGTGCTCTATCACGAGGGAGTCCTCCTGCAGCGGAAACGCAAGTTCGAGGCCGCGCGGCAGACGCTTGAGCAGTTGTGCCTGCAGGGAGTCCAGAACGACGAGATCGCAAACGCACTGGGAATGACGTTGTTGCGTTCGGCTGCCAAAGGCCCGCCCGCGCAAGGGGCAGCGGATGCAAATGTCGTAATTTCCATTGGCCGCGCGGAGTGTCTGGCTGGCCAAAAGAAATACGACGAAGCGAGGCCGGGCTTTGAAGAAGTGGTGAAGGAAAACCCGGACTATCCCAACATCCATTACGCGTATGGACTGTTTCTACTGGAAGCTCGCGACTTGGCCAACGCTGTAGAACAACTCAAGCAAGAGATTGCAAATAACCCGGAGCACGTGTTCGCCCGATTGCAAATTGCCGCGGCGCAATACAAAGTGAATTCCGCGGTCGGCATTCCGTACGCCGAGGAGGCGGTGAAGCTGAACCCCCGTTTGCCGCTGGGGCACTATCTTCTGGGGGCGCTGCTCCTGGACGTGGATCAGCCTGAACGGGCGATTCCGCAATTGGAAGTCGCCGAGAAAGCTTCCCTTCGAGATCCCAGAGTCTATTTTGCGCTCGGGTCTGCCTACTCCCGTGTTGGGCGCAAACAGGACGCCGCCCGCGCCCGCGCCACTTTCGAGCGCTTAAGCAAGGAGGCGGAAAAATCAAAGCCCGCTGAGCAGTAAGCGCCTACTTGCCCGGCTCTTCCACAGTCATTACGCGATCCACGGAAACGTCGTGAAGTGTCTGCTTGATCCCGCTCGGCCAGCGGATTTCCATCTCCTTGATGAGACGGTTCGTCCCCAATCCAAAATGGACTCGGCTGTCGCTGGAGGAAGCATATCCGACGGAAGTGGTTACCTCGTTCCATTGCGAGCGTCCATCTTCAGTCGTGATGTGAATCTGCGCGCCAATTCCCATGCGGTTGCTTTTTGTGCCCACGAGTTTCAAGAGGATCCAGTAGTTGTTGCTCTCGGTGATGTTGTGCAGCAGCTTGACCTGCCCGCCAAGTACTGTGACTACCATGTCGATGCGTCCGTCGTTATCGAAATCACCGAAGGCCACGCCGCGGTGTGGCGCCTCCATCTGAAAATCTGGCCCGGCTGTGGCGCTGACGTCTTGAAACTTGCCGTTACCGAGGTTTCGGAAGATGGAATTCGGTTCCGGGTAGCGGCGCGCTGGGATGAGTTCGCTGATGTTGTCCATCACGTTTGCCCGGGCGACAAACAAGTCCTTCCAGCCATCGTTGTCGAAGTCGAACATGCCGTTGCCCCACCCCGACATCTCTGACGTCGCTTGCAGCCCGCTAGCCACAGTCCTGTCATCAAAATCACCGCGTTTGCTGTTAATCAATAAAGGAAAACTCTCGTGCTCCACCGCGGTGTACCAGATGTCGGGAAAGCCATCATTGTTGACGTCGCGGAAGTCTGAACCCATACCGGAAAGCGTCGATCCATCCGGCGCGTAGGCCACTCCCGTCTGGACTCCAACTTCCTCGAATCGCTTCCCACCACGGTTGTGAAATAGAAACGCGGGTGTGGTGTCGTTCGCCACAAACGCATCCAGAAAGCCGTCCCCGTCATAATCCGCAAATGAGACGCTCATCCCTTTGCCCAGGTGCGCCGCGATTCCTGTTTCCTGTGAAACGTCGGTAAAGGTTCCGTCCCCATTATTCCGGTACAAAGTATTGTGCAGGGAGGCATAGAGCTTAGGATCGCAATAAGCGCGCACGCCGCTCTTGAGCGAGCAATACGGGTCGTTATCAACTTCCCACTGGCAGTAATTGACCACGAACAGATCCAGCAGCCCATCGTTGTTGTAGTCGAACCAACCAGCAGCAGTCGACCACATCTTCTTTCCGTCCATCTTGGCCCCACTCAGGCCTGCTTTTTCCGTCACGTCGGTGAAAGTGCCATCGCCGTTGTTGTGGAATAACTGATTGCCGGTGACGTTGGCGAGGAATATATCCGGGCGTCCGTCATTGTCGTAGTCACCCACCGCGACGCCCATCCCGTAGCCTGCTCCGGCTAAACCGGCTTTCTCGGTGACGTCGGTGAATGTTCCATCATGATTGTTATGAAACAGACGGTTCCAGTAGACGGGCGATTCCTTCTTAAGCGAAGGAATTGTGGCGCCGTTGACCAGATAAATGTCGAGGTAGCCGTCGCCGTCATAGTCCAGCAGCGCTACCCCGGCGAGCATGGTTTCGATCTGGTTCTTTTTCGCTGTGGGCGAGTTCTGCGCGATGAAGTGCAGACCGGCTCGTGTCGCAATGTCCTCGAACCTGATCGGGGATGGAGCAGAAGCAGTGGCCGGAGCAGAGGGATTCGATACTTGGGCAAACAACAGGTTGGTGGCGAGAATGAAGATCAAGATTCGCATCACGTCCACTTCGGCTCGATGGCTATCCGTGCGCTTCAGCGGATTTAAACCCCGCCTTCTCCATCGCCCGCTTTGCTTGCCCCGTTCTTCATGAACACGTCCCAGACGAATCCGGAGCGCGCATTTTCAGCCATCAGCATCGTGATGCCCACGTCGATTCCGAGCACATCCGGGTTGTACCAGTCGGTCAGCGGATTGAACGCGTCGACAAATCCATATCGTCCCCATGCTTTCGGATAACATTCACGGATTGTCCGGAGCACCTCCATGCAATCTTCCGGAAGGAAGGGCAATGAGTCGCCAGCGGTGCAGGGAACGATGCTGCCGTCCAGTCGCCCGATTCGTGGGGGACCACCCCAAGCCTGATAACCTGAAGCTGAATCCGAGGAAGTGATTCCCCACAGGTGCGCGCTGTAATCGGGAACTTCGTCGTGCAGCGAAATACAAAACTCCTGGTGCGCCTGGGTTGCTGTCACCGAGTTCATGAAATAGTCGGCATACCGATCGCGCTTGTGGCGAAAATCAAACCAAGCTTGCGAATACTGATGCGTAAACAGCGGATCGTGGCCGGAAATGTGCTTGAATTCCTGGCCCAATTGCAGCAACATGCGAACCAGGGCGGGTAGTTTGTGCGAGAGTTTCACAGATGGTTTTACGACCTTGTGGACAGTTTCCCACCTCGCGCCAGTTTCCGCAAACAGGCCCGTCCTTCTTTGTCACAAGGTTACTTCAGGATTCTCGCGCGAGACTAAAGCTCGTGTTTGCTAGACTTTGAAAACCGACTGCTGGAAAGGTACGGCACGCAGGTAAACTGACCGAGTTGAGATGCTATGAAAGCAGCCAGAAAAACACGTTCCGCCAAAAGTGAGCATCCGCCAAAGAAAAAGGCGAGGAACGACGACCGGCCATACCTGTTGTTGCAAGCGATCGAGAACGCCTCTGACCTGATTTCCATGACGGACCTCGACCAAAATGTCACTTTCGTCAATCGCGCCTTTCTCGAGGCTTTCGGATATTCGGAGCAGGAGGTCCTGGGCCTGCCGGTCCGAAAGGTTGTCTCGCCGGACAATCCCCAATTCCTGCACGATGAGCTAACGAAGAAGCTCCGAGAGGGCGGAAGCTGGAAGGGCGAGGTCATATGCGTACGTCGAGATGGCACAGAATTCAGCTTACGTTTTAGTGTCGGACCAACCAGAAATGAACAAGGCGAGGTAACCGGTGCGTTCGCGATTGCGCAAGATGTTACGGCCCAAAAGCAGGCGGAGGAGAAACTGAAGCAGAGTGAAGCGCAGTTGCGAACCCTTCTAAACGATGCCGCCAGATTGTCGGAGTTGGTCGAGATCCTCCAATCCTGCCAGAGCACGGATGAGGCGTACAGGGTCGCTGAAAGAGCGCTTCGAACGCTGCTGCCAACTCGATCTGGCTGCATCTGCGTGACGAGCGAATCGCGCAACATTGTCGAGGTGGTCGCAAAGTGGGGCGACGAGCTTTCCACGAAATTGACGTTCAGCCCCGATGATTGTTGGGCACTGAGACGTGGCAAGATTCACATAGTTGATGATGCTGCGTCTCCCTTACTGTGCGCTCACATAGCCGGAGCGCCAGGATCGGCTTTTTTGTGCGCGCCGCTAGCGGCGCAGGGAGAAACCTTAGGTGTTTTCCACCTTGAGGCACTACCGTCTAAGAACGGTTCCCCGAGCATCGAAAGTCTTGCAGGAAAAGCCTCTGCCGTCGCCGAACGCATTTCCTTGGCTCTGGCGAATCTCAAGCTGCGAGAGGCACTCCGCCGTCAGTCCATCCGTGATCCGCTCACGGGATTATTCAATCGCCGCTACATGGAGGAGACGCTCGAACGGGAACTCAGCCGTGCGGCGCGAAAGGAACTGTCGGTCGCCCTTCTGATGTGCGATATTGACCATTTCAAACGCTTCAATGACACGTTCGGTCATCAGGCGGGTGATGTATTGCTTCGAGCGCTGGGAGATTTCTTGAGTCAGCGCACGCGAGGGCAGGATGTTGCCTGTCGGTATGGTGGAGAAGAGTTCGTCATCATTTTGGTCGAGTCGCCCCTGGATGCCGCTATCAAGCGCGCAGACATATTTCGCGAGGAGGTCAAGCATCTGAGTGTGCAGCACGCCGGTCAACTCCTCGGAACAATCAGTTTGTCGATCGGTGTCTCAGCATTCCCGACGCATGGCAAAGACGCAGGGAACCTGCTCCACGCGGCCGACTCGGCGCTCTATCGTGCAAAGGCTGAAGGACGCGATAGGGTAGTCTTGGCGAACGCATGAACAGCGTACCCTCACTACGGCTTGAGGTAAGATCGGGATTCGGGAAGCTGACTGCTGGAACTTGCGCGGAAGTTGCGGGGGCCTTTTCCTTCAAGTGCGCGCATCGCTTTTCCCACCGTCTCAACTAACCCAGACATGGATAACGGGCTAGCCGTTTCGGCGCTGGATCTTGTCGGCATGCGAGCAGGTGAAGACGCGGGCGGCGCGATTGCGCGGTCGGTGAACCTGGCGCGTCATGTGGAGCGGTGCGGGCACAGGATGCCGACCACCATCAGCGCGCCATTGTTGACCGCATACCTGCCCACAATGCGGGTCGGAAGAAACTAGCGCATCATGTGTGTACTGGTGGGGCCGAGCCGGATGGATAACTGAACCCGATATGGTGCGCCCCACGGCAATTCGGAATCATTGTCTCAGGCGTGTTCACTCCCGTGCTCGCAAAACACTCGAAGTCGTTCTCGCTCATCGACTGCATTTCGGTTGGCGTCGATCGAATGCAGCGAAACTTCGAGCCGATGCGCCGGGGACGGGCACGCGACAATTGCTCGGCGTTCAGATCAGGTCGCCGTGGAGAACAGCATTGCTGCTCATTGAACTACACGAGCAATTTGCGAGTCTTGTGGCACGGTAGTGAGACTTGAAATCGACCGCGAGACTGAGCCGCTGATGAAACGAACACATACCTGAGCTAGGAGCAGTTTCAGTCTCTAGCGATCATGCTCTGGGGCAGACTTTCTGCTGTATTTCAGATCGGCTTGGGACCTCTAGCCGCGATCAGCACTGCCAATACGGTGGCCGCGTTACGAACGCTTCCCGCGACAGTTATGAGTGGTTCTGACACAAACGGATGTTGCTCTGCCAGTGCCTCAAGACGCGCACTGACGTTGTAGAGTTGGTCGACTTCGCGCAAGATCGCTTGAAATGGCATGGGCACACCGCTCTCTCGCTGAACCACCTAAGGGGGGGGAGAACTTCAGATGGACTGGCTTAGGTCAGAAAACCTGAAAGAGGAGAAGGTGCTAACCACCTCGGCGCTACCATAACACGCCAGCAGGTAATTTGCTTGCTTCAAATTGACTGGCCTGGGGTCGGTTCACACCGGGACATGATGGGTACTGTTGATGAGAAGAAATCAAGAGACAACCGGCCACAGCGACACTCGCCGAGGCCACTAGGAGACGGCGAAGAGGAAAATTGCGAGGTCTGCACGTCCGCCAAGAGATAGTCACAATTTTCGAAGTGAAGTTCTAGTCGTGGAGAACGATGCTGAGAAGTGAACTGTGAACCTGCAACCCACTCCCGGCGTCATAGTCGATGAATCCTAGCTTTCTGAACCTATTCATGAAAAAACTCACCCGCGACCGCGTTGTGCCTATCATCTCCGCGAGTGTCGCCTGACTGATCTTGGGGATTAAGGACTCGGGCTTCCCGTCCTTGCCGAAATGAGCCAATAGCAGCAGAGTCCGAGCCAGTCTCTTTTCGCTGGAATTGAAAAGCTGGTCAACCAAATCCTCTTCGTATCGGATGTTCCGCGCCAGCAAATATGCCACGAACACATCAGAAAATGCGCGTTCCCGGTGAAGCACTTCCATCATGGACTTCTTATCGATTCGCATCACAGAGCAAGCGGTCATTGCCGTCGCGGAACACAGCCGGAGAGGCTGCCCTGCAAGGCAACCTTCCCCGAAGAAATCGCCCTCGTTCAGAATGCCGATTGTGGCTTCCTTCCCGATCTTCGACACAACGGTGAGTCTTACTTTTCCTTTCTGTACATAAAAAACAGCATCGGACGAGTCGCCCTGAGCAAAGATCGTCTGCTTCTTGAGAAAAGCCTCGATCTTCCTGCCGCCGTCGATGGTCGACAGGAATGTCTTGGGATCGAATTGGCTGAGTTTCTTGGCCGCTACGACGAGTGCGATGATTGGCCTCCTCTCCAGAGTTCCGAATACGCTCAAAGAACGGTTTACCCGCTACAGCCATATCATGATCAGCGTCATCGGGAGAACGTCCGGGCAGACAACGTCAATCCCTGTCTAGCCCCTTTTGCACCGACCGGCAATCGCGCTGCTCGCCTGCTCGCGCGCCCACAAGATCCAGTGCTGACACGCTGAAACGGCTACACCCTGGCCCATGGAGAATTAGATGAACTAGCCGGGGGAAGCGATGCGAACCTTGCCTGCGAGGAAGAGGCCTCAACCCCCGGTAACATCGTCCATCTGGATCATCCGCTCACCAAGCAGTAGGCAACACCAGTTCGACTTCGGGCACATCCGGTATCAGCATCTCTGGCCTCCGCGGCACTGACCGGGGGCCGCCAGTACTGTTTTTCTTACATCTTCCTGCTTCCTCTTACGGAGTATCACCAAGTGCCGGATGAACCACTTCACCTTTGCTCTCAAAACCGGGGCGACCTTTGCGTATGCTGGCCGAGAACTGCGGATCCTTGTCCGCGGCGCGAGCAGCCGGATTGATGTAGGCCCGCTCCTTGAGCTCTTCGAAGGGCAGCTCGCCCGCGAGCTCGCCCTCCTTGTATTCCATTTCGTCGGCTTTGCCATTCAGCAGGATCCGCCAATCGCGCGGCTGGTTCTTCATTGTCTTGAACGTAAAAATTTCTGTCGTACAGTTATGGGTGATCGCGTTATACCACTGCGGGTGATCGTAGAGATGATTTGTCATGCCGACGTAATTCATAAAGAGCGACCGCGCAAACGCAGGCGCTGCCCGCGTGTGGTAAAGGTACAGGTCTTCTCCATGGCGATAATTCGTGCGCAGCCGTACCAGGTCGCGCTCATCGCCCACAATTGAGATAAGTGTGTACTGCCTGAAGAAACCACGGATAGCCGAGTAAGACTGCCCGGTCTGCTTGCGCGTCTCGATGGAAAACGCCACATGCTGGCCGTCTCCTACATCGAAGCTCACGATCGTATGCGCTATCCATGGAGAACCCCAGTAATCCATGAACAGATCGACACCGCGTATCTGCGCAAGATCGACGTCCAGCGTAGACCATTTGCAGGTGTAATCGAATTCAGCCCGGTAATCGCATTGGCGAAACTCGTGGGTGATGGCGTGGCCGTCGCGTATGTCAATAAAAGCCAGCCTGGATACGTCAGTCTGCCACGGCTCGTTATTGGAAGGCTTGAGCGTAAGCCACCATGACCCAATCAGAGCGAAGCAGAGCAGGCAGCCCAAAAAACGATACAACTTGCGCCTTGCAAAATAGAAAACGGTGGTGGTGATCAGTACGTATGAAATTGCGGCGGCGATCCGCAATCGTGCGATTGGCAGATCGAAGTATAGTGCCAGGGCTGACCAGAGCGTAAAAAGCGCAATACACAAGTAGACAATTACTGCCTCCGCTGCGCGGGCTAAGATATGCCTATGTCTCTTGGGAATCGAAGGACCGATCTCTTTGAACGCCACGGTGCAACTCCCGACAACTCTCGTAGGGTACATTCATTGCAATATCCAATTAGCTTTCTAGCGCGTCTGGACCGGGCAAGCCAGATTCCGATGCAATCTCGCGTCCATGCACTCCAACTCCACAAGCTTACGATTCAACGCTCATCGTTTTTAAGAAAACCCAAGTGTGCATGGGTCGGCGGTTGCGCCGGCGACAACCCTGAAGCCCCGATTCAGACGTCAGAAAAGCTATCGCCTTTATCCAGCTAAGGGATGCAGGGATTCACGCCTCCGATATCATCCGGTCAAAGAAATCGAGGATCAGCGTGCGCGTACTCTTCTGCGAAAGCTCCGCACCAAGGATCTTCTGCTTGACCGCAAGACCGTGAGAAAAGCTGAGCATGGCTGTAAGAAAATCATTCGACTTCATGCTCAAAATGATCTCAGAAGTTCTCAAGAGCTCTCTAAGGAGTTCTTCTCCATCGCGAATCGTCTGCCGATGCAATTCGACAAACCTCTTTCGAATACGTTCGTTTCGAAGGGCTTCGACCTCGAACTCAGCATAAAGCACGATCCAATCGCGGTCAGTAACCCAATCGGCAAAGGTGTCTCGCATTTTTCTCAATCTCTCCTTGCTCGAGGATTCTTGGTTGAGAATAGAACGAAAGACCTCGAAACGGCGCACCTCCTGCTCATGGATTACGGCGAGGAATAGTTCTTCCTTACCGTCGAAGTTGGAGTAGAGGGCGCCTCGCGAATAACCGGCATCTTCCGCAATTGTCTCCGCCACCGCGCCGCCCAGCCCATAGCGTAGAAAGTGCGCACGCCCAACGGCGATAAGATTGGCGCGGGTCTGCGCCCTGCTCTCTTCGCGCGTGAGCCTCTTCCGTAGTTTTGTGATGGCCACAGACATATGGATCTCCAGTTCCTTCCACTCGGTCAGTGCTCTCGCGGTTCTTTGACCATATCAGATATACGTACGCAGGCGCCGTGAACGTCTGGGTCAAAGTTGCGACAGCACGATTGTGAACGCAATATGAACATTCTGTATCTGGTGCCTGTCCGGTTTATGCTTCATTCTCCCGTTCGCGGTTGATTCACCGCTGCCAAAGAACGGGAGTGACTTCCAAAGGCACCGCAACGCTGTCGCAGTGCGGTATCACTCGCACCGTATAGTCTTCCGCTGGACGCGACGCAGACACTGCCGCACTGTAAACGTAGCTGCCCGACGCGTCTCCCAGTTGGTCAACGCGCTTCATCTCCTGCCGGACCGGAGCGTCGCCGTTGATTCCGCCGCCGTTCGAACTGGGCGCTTCGGCTCTCCATCGTCACGGTAGCCGGCAAGTGTTTTCAGGAGTGCCGGTTTGAGATGTCATTGTCGCTATCCTCTTCGCAGTCCGCATGAGTTCATCCCCCAAGCAATCATAAAAAATCCGGGCCTCACCATGAATAGGAATAGTGCAGTCGGACCTGCACATCAAACCTACCTCCAGCCCCCGCCTAGAGCACCATAAAGCTGCACCAGCGAAAGCGCCTCCTGTTGCTGAGCGCCGGCTAGATTCAACTCCGCGGCAAAGAAGTTGGTGTCATTCGTGAGGACCTCAAGATAGCTGCTTCTGCCGTTGTCGTAGCGGATGCGTGCAAGCGACACGGATTCGCCTGCAGCGGTTACCTCCTTCTCCTGCGCGATGCGGTCTTCCTTTGATTTCTGACACGAGATCAACGCATTGGAGACATCGCGGAAGGCGGCAGCGATTGTCTGCTGGTACGTCAACACCATCTCCTGTTTGGTTTCTTCCGCAAGCTTCAGGTTGTTGCGCAATTTGCCGCCGGTAAAAATCGGCTGGCTGATACTGCCCGCCGCCAACCAATAGCTGCTGGCGGAAGAGAAAAGCTTGTTGAATTGGCTCGTTGCCGTTCCGCCGGTGCCGGTCAGACTGATCTGTGGGAAGAACTGCGCGCGTGCCACACCGATCTGCGCATTGGCGGCGATCAATTGTGCCTCCGCTCGCTGGATATCCGGGCGGCGCTCCAGCAATTGCGAAGGGATGCCGGCAGGGACCTCTTGGGGATGGAGCTGCTCGGTAGTCCTCTTGCTCCTGGGAATGGGGCCGGGGTTACGGCCAAGGAGCAAGCTGAGATTATTCTCCTGCTCCCGAATCTGGCGCTCGAGATCGGGCATGACTGCTTCCGCCGCATAGAGAAGCTGTTCCGCCTGATGAACATCCGCCATCGTTGTGGACCCGACACGCTCACGAAGGCTCACCAGCCGGAGCGATTCTCTGCGCGATTCCAGTGTTCCTCGTGTCATCTCGAGTTGGGCGTCCAACGTTTGCAACTGTATGTACGAAGCCGCAACTTGAATGACGATTGAACTCAGGGTCGCCCGCCGGCCCCATTCGGTTGCCAGGAGTTGCGCCCGTGCCGCCTCATTCTGCCGCCGGTAAAGCCCCCAGAAATCCAGGTTCCATGCCGCGGAAGCCGCGAATCCTCCCCCATGGAATTCGGAAGATGAGCCTACCAGTCCAGAGGGAAAACCGATCGCACTATAGGCCGCTCCTCCGCTCAAAGAAGGAAGGGACTGCGACCGCGTGATACCCACCTGCGCTTGCTGTTCGAAAACACGCTGCGCGGCGATCCGTATGTCGTAATTCTTGTCGAGTGCCTCGGTTATCAGTGCTTTTAACTGCTCATCCTTGAAGACCTCGGACCACTCCAGATCGCCGACGGAGGATGTCGAGGAGTTGGCCTCGCCGGAGACGGAATTCGCGTCACGGTAAGCGGGAGGCGCGTTCACTACAGGCCTCTTATAATGCGGACCCACCATGCAACCGGGGAGAATACTGAGGATCGCGAGGACGCTTGCTACAGGAATGGATCGCTTCATGCTTCTCCTTTTCATATCTCGTCTGCATGCTTTTTCGTCCGCTCACGACTGCATCGTTCCGATAGACCGGCGGAATCGGATGAGTGCCGCGGCAAAAAACAGAACCGCTATGCCGAGGATCGCAAGAAACTGTGGCCACACCACGCTCACACCGGCGCCGCGGTAGAGGATGGCCTGCGCCAGACTTACAAAGTGGGTCGTGGGTGCGACGAGCATGATCTTCTGCACCAGTGTGGGCATGCTCTCACGAGGCGTCAGAGAACCGGAAAGAATTTCCAACGGTAGCAGTACGAGAATCACCAGCAGCCCGAATTGCGGCATGGAACGTGCGATCGTGCCCAGGAAAATACCCATGGAAGTGGTGGCTAACAGGGTCAGCACTACTCCGAGTAGAAACAGGAGTACGGAGCCTGAAATCGCAACACCGATAACCCCTCTCACCATCACCTCTAGTCCGAATGTCGCGGCAAGCAGCACCACGACTCCCATCGACCATACCTTTGAAGCCATGATCTGGAACGGCGTCAGCGGCATGACGAGGAGGTGTTCAATCGTGCCATGCTCACGCTCACGGACGAGCGCTGCTCCCGTGAGAATGATCGAGAGCATGGTGATGTTGTTGATGAGTTCCATGACTGCGGAGAACCATTCCTGTATCAGATTGGGATTGAACAAAGTTCGTGGCTCAACGCCGACCGGCAACGGTGTAACGGAGCGATATCTTTGCACGAAGTCACCCACGTCGCCACCGACAATGTTTTGGAGGTACCCAGCTCCGATGTAGGCCTGGCTGACGAGTGTGGCATCCACATTGAGTTGTACCGCGGGTTGGCGCCCGGCGATGACATCGCTCTGAAAGTTAGGCGGTATGTCGAGTGAGAAGCTGTAGCGTCCGGTATCCATCCCAAAGTCGGCGTCGTGTTGCGATGTCATCGCGGGCTTCCTGAAGTAAGGGGGATACAGGCTATCGGTGATGCTCATCGAGAGTGGTGTCTGGTCTTCGTCCACAATCGCGATCGGCGCATTTTGCAGAGTTTCCGGTTGCGAATGTGCCGCAATATAGATATCCAGCGAAAACGCGAAGGCAATGAGCACCAGCATCGCAGGATCGCGATATAAGCTCCGGAATTCTTTAATGCCCAGGTGGAAGATGTTTGCCAGAGTCGTCATTGCTTTACTCACCTTGCTTTTTCAGGAGTAGCACACTGGCGACGGTCAATACGGGGATTATCGCCGCGAGTGCAAAGAAAGAGGTGGACAGCTCTGAGAATCCCAATCCCTTGGAAAATGTGCCGCGAGAGATGGTGAGGAAGTAGGTCGTTGGATAGAGATGTCCGATGAACGAACCCGCACCCGAGAGCGAGGAAACAGGATTGAGCAGTCCCGCGAATTGCACGGCCGGCAATATCGTTGCGATAGAGGTACCGAAAATTGCGGCAATCTGGCTATCCATGAAGGTCGACATGAGCAGACCAAGTCCGGTCGCGCACACCAAGTACAGCAGCGCTCCTGCCGCTAACGCCAGAAAGCTGCCCGTGACTGGCACGCGAAACAGGAATAGTGCCATCAGAGTCATCAGTACGAAATTGACCATGCCGATTACGATGTACGGCAATTGTTTGCCCAGCAGAAATTCGAGCTTCGTCACAGGGGTAACATAGAGGTTCAGAATGGATCCCAGTTCCTTCTCGCGCACAACACCAAGCGTGGTGAGGATGGCCGGGATGAAGAGGAGCAGCAAAGGAACGACCGCCGGCACCATCGCAACCAGGCTCGCCACGTCCGGGTTATATCGATAGCGGGTTTCTAAGTTGAAGAGCGCATCGGTCTTCAATCCAAGACGATGCGTGGCGAGGTCGGTGAGATAACCGGCATGCATACCCTGCATATATCCGAGAACCGTCTCCGCCCGCTGCGGCATGGCTCCGTCGACCCAGAGCCCTATCGTCGGACGGGCGCCGCGCAGCAGGTCCTGGCCGTAGTTCGGCGGTATCTCGATGGCGAAGCTCAGTTCACCATTCCGCATACGCCTGTCGAGTTCGTCATAGTCCGTGATCGCCGGTTTTTCGACGAAGTAGCGGGAGCCCGAGAGATTTAAGGCATAATCCTGGCTTGCGCTAGTCTGGTCGCCGTCGAGCACGGCATAGGAGAGATTGTTCACATCCAGGTTGATCCCGTAGCCCATGACGAACATTAGCAGTATGGTTCCGCCGAGTGCGAGCGCCAGCCGGATGGGATCGCGCCGCAGCTCAAGCGATTCGCGGTATGCGTAAGTCAGCAATCGTTGCAGGAGGAACACCGGCTGCCGGGCTGACTGCGCCGCACGAGGCTTAGCAACCTGCGCAGGCTTCACAACCGGAGCCACGAACGCGGCTGGAGAGTTAGTTTTCTCCGTTTCCGCCTGCGCTTTCTCGAGATAAGCGATGAAAGTTGCCTCGAGTGTGCCGAGTCCGCTGGCGGCGACCATGGCCGCGGGCTTGTCGGTCGCCAGGATTCGGCCGGCATTCATCAGCGAGATACGGTCGCAACGCTCGGCCTCGTTCATAAAGTGCGTCGAGATGAAGATGGTGACACCGTCGTTGCGGGAGAGGCCGAGCATGAGATCCCAGAAGGCATCTCGCGCGATAGGATCCACGCCGGACGTTGGCTCGTCAAGGATGAGCATCGCCGGTCTGTGAATCACGGCCACCGCGAGGGACAAGCGCTGGCGAATGCCCAGCGGGAGCCCTTCCGGCAACTGGTCGAGTACGCGCTTAAGATCGAAGCGCTGTGTCATCTCTTCTACCCGCGCGTCAATCTCCGCCTCCGGCACATGGTAGAGCTGCGCATGCAGCGAGAGATTCTGGCGAACGGTGAGCTCCGTGTACAACGAGAATGCCTGCGACATATAGCCGACTTGGCGGCGTATCTCAAGGCCCCCCGCACTCACGGGTTTGCCAAACAAGAACGCCTTGCCTTCGGTCGCAGGAAGGAGGCCTGTGAGCATTTTCATCGTTGTCGACTTGCCGCAGCCGTTCGATCCCAGGAAACCGAAGATCTCGCCACGCTCGACGGTGAGCGTCACATGATCGACGGCCGTGAATTTGCCGAAGCGTTTGGTGAGGCCGCGCGCTTCGATCACGACTTCGGCGTTCGGCTTCCGCGGTGGAATCACAAGTTCATGGTGCCCTCGGCGTTCCTCCTCGGGAAGCATCTGGATGAATGCCGCTTCGAGCGTCGGCTGCGCCGTCTGCGTTCTTAACTTCTGGGCCGAGCCGGTCGCCAGCACTCGGCCTGCGTCCATAGCGATCAGCCAGTCAAAACCCTCCGCCTCTTCCATATAGGCGGTCGCAATGATCACGCTCATGCCCGCGTGGCGCTCGCGGATGTCTTTGATCAGATCCCAGAACTGCCGGCGCGAAAGGGGATCGACGCCGGTTGTTGGCTCATCGAGAATCAGCAGATCCGGATCGTGAATCAGCGAACAGCAGATACCCAGCTTCTGCTTCATTCCACCGGAAAGCTGGCCTGCAGGACGATCGCGAAATGCTGCGAGGCCAGTGCTCGCGAGCAGTTCATCGATGCGCCCCTTGCGCTCTGTCTGGCTCTGACCGAAGAGCCGTCCAAAGAAATCGATGTTCTCATCGACCGAGAGCGTCGGATATAAATTTTTGCCAAGCCCCTGCGGCATATAGGCAACGCGTGGGCAAACGCGTTCGCGATGCTCACGCTCGGCCATGTCGCCACCGAGCACTTCGACGCTTCCCTTTTGCATCTTTCGGGCGCCGGAGATTAGACCTAGAAGCGTCGATTTGCCAGTGCCGTCCGGACCGATGAAGCCGATCATCTTCCCGGCAGCGATATCCAGTGTCACAGCGTCGGCGGCGACTGTCGTCCCATATACGTGGGTGACATCCCGCAACCGAATGACTGGCAAAGCTGTATCGCTCATTGCTCGATCCTAGTTTTTAGTTTCTCCGGCCAGGGAACGGAAGGATCGAGACGAACATAAGCCATTCCAGGTAAGCCGGACTTCACCTGCGCGATATGCTTTTGCAGGAGCGCCGGATCGATCCGCGCTTTTATGCGGAAGACCAGCTTCTCGCGCTCGCTCTTGGTCTCCACGGTCTTCGGCGTGAACTGGGCGACGTTGGCAACAAACGATACGGTAGCTGGAATCACGTCCTGCGGCGCGGCATCCAGAACAATATGAACTTCCGCCCCGATGGCCACTCGCCCGGCAGCAGCTTCTGGAAGAAAAAAGGTCATGGTGACGTCGCTCAGATCGATCATGCTGAGAACCTTGCCTCCCGCCGATACCACTTCGCCGGGCTGGGCGATCCGAAATTGCACTCGACCGTCACGCGCGGCCTTCAACTCGCCGTCCGCAATATCGACCCGAAGCCGGTTCTCCGCTGCGATAGCAGCCTGGACTCGAGACTTCGCTTCGAGCACCTGAGAACGCGTCGCAATGATCGTTGCCTGCGCGGCTACAACCTGGGCCTTGGCAGACAATACCGCTGCCGTTGTTTCTTTCTGGCGCGCGACGTCGTCCTCATACTCCTGCACGGATGCGGCGTGTTCGGTAGACAACACCAGCGAACGTTGCGCGGTCTTTTCGGCCACGACTTGCTCGGCCTCGCGATGCGTCACGACCGCTAACGCCGCCGCACGTTCGCTCTCCCGTTGACTCACTACCGCGAGTGCGGTCGCTACCGCGTTGCGGGCCTCGGCTTCCTGTGCCTCGGCCTGTTGTAGCTGAGCATGGAGGACGGCTGGGTCCATCTTGGCGACAACCTGACCAGCGATAACGAAGTCGCCGTCGTTCGCAAACATTTCGCTGATGCGCCCCGGAGATTTGGCCGCCACATCGAAGTCAACCGCTTCGATTCTGCCGTTTCCGCTGGCGAAGCCTTCACCCAAGCCCTTTGGTCGAAAATGAAGCCATAGAAAAACCCCTAGGGCGACGACATTGAGCAGCAGCAATATTCCCAGTGCTAGCTTGAGATATCGGACCTTCTTATCGTTAGCGGCCTGCGAATTCGATGAAGCATCTTCTGCTAGAACATTCTTCTCTGGAGCTTCCTCTTGCGGAGCCTCTGCCTTCTTGGTGACGGATTCCGAACCTGGAGACCCCGCTGGTACGCCGTTGCGCGGAGGACTCGCTTTGGGTCTCGCTGTCGTGGGATCTTCGTTCGTATGCGGCTTGAGTTCCGCCTCGGCGCGAAACCAATCTTCCTTCGGAGTTCCGATCGGACTGCCCCGGTGCTGCCAATCCTGGTACGCCAGACGCTCAGTTTCCTCAGATTCCGGATCAGCATCAGCCGCAGACGGCCCTTCAGGTGAAACAGGAACGGGTTCCTTCTGGCTCCGATTCCCGGGTAGGGGTTTTGCCATCTCGCGCCTCCTGCGCACTGATTTGCGCGGTTATTGCCACGTCTCATTTGGCCTGCCTGAGTCCGACGCGAGTCTCGCGACCGGCTCCGGCTGTGCGCTTTCGCCGATCGACAACTTGACGCGCAGTGACGAAGCCGCCGTCGCAAGCAATTCGCCGATGCGCCCGGGAGACTTTGCCGCCACGTCCAAGTCAACTGCTTCGATGCTACCGCGCGGCCTGTTTGCCGGTTTCAGAAGGGTCCGACGTGACTGCTACTGCCGTGGGAGTTCCGATCGGACATCCGCGTTGCTGCCAATTCTGGTGAGCCAGGCACGCAATCTCCCCGCGTTCCGGATCGATCTGCCCGGTCTCTTTTTCAACTGTGCCGGCGTTCTGTTCGGTTTTGCCTTTAATCTCGTCCTTCGTACTATTCATGCCCTCTCCTTGCTTTCCTCAATTCAAGAACGTCGATTCAAACTAGGTGCAGCCTCCGCCGAGGCTGCACCTGGCTGTCGCTGAGCATGTTGCCGTGCGACATGGTCTTGCTTTTCGCCCCTGCTGCTCTCGCCTGTCCGTAAGCAGGCGCCGCGACTGCGAAAGGCAAAGACAGAACGGGCGTGTTGGTAATGCAATTGCTTTCACACGTGTTGCCTCATTGCCATTGACTAGGTACGTTTGCTTTAGCGCAAACTTCCTGTCGTTACACTGGCCGAGTCGCCGATGGCTTCGCCGGATACGACAAGTTCCACTCTCCGATTCTGCTGCCGGCCGGCGGAGTTGTCGTCGGAAGCTACCGCCAAGGTGTTACCAAAACCTTGTGCACTGACTGAGTTTCTCGCCACGCCTTGTTGCACCAGGTAATCGCGCACTGCATCGGCACGATTTTCAGACAGGGTTTGATTCATGGCATCGCCACCCACATTGTCCGTGTAGCCGCCGACTGCTATGTTGAGACCTGGGTAGGCGAGTAGAATACCTGCGACTTTCGCCAACTTTTCCCGTGCCCCTGGCTTCAACGAGTATTGTCCGGTGTCAAACAAAACATCTGACATGCTGACGATGAGCCCTCGCGCGGTATCGCGAGTCTGGAGAATGGAATTCAACTGCTCGGACAATCGCGCGCGCATGGCCGCCTTGTCGGTATTCGCTTGTTGCGCGTTCGACTGTGCTTGCTGTGCCGCCAGGCGGGATTGTGCCGCATCAGCCTGAGCCGCGGAGACTGCCCTTTCGGATACAGCCTGGCTCTCCGCCATGTCTGATTCAGCCTGCGCCGTCGCAGCTTGTGCTTGGTCCTTCTGCTGAATCGCGTTATCCGCCTGCGCCTGCGATTGTGACTGCGCATCCGCTGAATCCTGCAATGCATTCGCCACGCGAATCTCACCCTCTTTCTTGACTGCGATCGCGCGCGCATCTTCGGCAGTCTGTACTGCCTCGCGGGCAGTCGCGATCAGCGGCTTCTTATCGATGTGCTTTCTTGTCGCATACTCGTCGGTTTTGTTCATCAGTTCGACGGCGTGTTGATAGCTGTCGCTAGCGTATGTCTCGGCACCTTCGGATTGCGCGATGCGCAGAGCATTGCGCGCCTCAAAGAATTCCAACGGCAACTTGGCATTCAGAACCACGGGATCGAATCTGTAACCGGTGGGAATGTAGCCGCCGCGTTCCGTAAGTTCGTACTTTGCATTCACTGCCTCGGTAGTTCCCTTGGTGTCTGCGCGAACGACATTCTCAAGCACAACCACGTTGCTGGGCTGCCGAACCGCATAGTAAGGTTCTGCGGTAACAACCAGAGCGAATGCCTGAAGATCTGTGGTCACTCGCAGTTTGCTGCGATCGTTGCCGCTTACTAATACTTCGCCCAGGTTCACTGCGCGGCCTTCGGGCGAAACCGCCCATAAAACATAGGTCAGATACTCGGGGCCGAAAGTCGTGGGCCCTTGCAGGTTGCCAAATTCGGCTTCGATCTCGAGGGACCCCTTCTTGCTGTTTACCTTGGCTTCACCATTCGCGGCGGGCATCAAGGCCGTGCCCGCGAAATCCAGCTTCGAGCTTCCGCTGCGGTAGCGATAGTTGACTGCTTGAACAGTTCGGGTGACTACGATCACTCGGAATATGGGCGCCGAACTCATAGGCTCGACGGCAACGGTGATTTGAGAATTGGTCTGGGCTAGTGCATTCAAGCTCAGTGCAATTACAGCTGCGAACAGCAGCTTTGTTTTCATTTTCCCTCGTGATTCACTTTTCGAGCACTTTTTCGATCTGCCCGGTCTTTTCTTCGACTTTGCCAGCGATGTGTTCGGCGTTGCCTTCATTCTCTAGCTCAGGATTTCTTGTGATTTGGCCAACCTTTTCTTTGATCTTGCCTCTGACTTCGTGAAATTTGCCTTTAATCTCATTCTTCCTGCTCGGGTTCATCTGTTTTCTCCTTATCGTTGAATAATTGTGGATCGGGACTCCCTGTACCGGGCCTGCATACCCCCCGGTCTTGGACAAGACTGGCAGGTCGTGCCTTGAGCAGTCTGTTCAAAAGAGAACACATTTATACATTTTGTATCCGGATACGACTAGGATCTCTGAAACCTCTCCGACGCGACATGCAGTGTGGCGAGGGCACACAAAATCCGAAAGCAGTGACGAAGTCGCTGGTGTTCGCAGGCATTTCGCTAGAGCCTTTCGGAGACTTTGCCGCCGCATCCAAGTCAACTGCTTCGATGCTGCCGCGCGGCCTGTTTGCCGGGTTCAGAAGGGTTCGACGTGGCTGCTGTTGCCCTGGGAGTTTCGTTCGAGTGCCGCTTCATCTCCGCCTCGACACCAAACCAATGTTCTTCCGGAGTTCCGATCGAACATCCGCGTTGCTGCCAATTCTAGTGCGCCGGGCACGCAATCTCCTCGCGTTCCGGATCGACCTGCCCGGTTTTGTTTCCAACTGTGCCCTCGTTCTGTTCGGGTTTGCCTTTAGCCGGATGTGAGACGGATGTATGAAATTGACGACCCGATAGACAGGGTGACGAAGGCTAAGCGAATCTGGCGGCCCCTGCTCCCCCGGAACTCAGAGGACCAACAATCGGAACCTCCAAATACTGAACTGCCGCATGCATAAGCAGTATGATACAGAGTATATCTGTATACAATATGTATTCTAATGTTGGAGAATCGCGATGATCGTTTACTTGGAGTCTTTCTCGTTTTCCGTGTTCTTGGCTTGACAAATTGTCTAAGTATTCAGCTCCGAAGTTGAGCTCAGGATCAAGGACTCCACGACAAAAGAGGTATCTACTGCCTGTCGCTAGAATAGAGGCAAAGAGCTTCCAGCCATGTGCATTCGAACTTTGTGAAGGCTCCGCCATGAAACTGGGCAGAATGGATCATCGAACAACGGCACCGATCGGAGACGTGCTCCAGTTTCGTCCTGAGTTCGTCATCCTCTTGCTGATGATCCTGGTAGCACTGTGGCAGCCTGCAGGCGCCCAGCAGCCGGATACCGCGCCTGCTGCCACTCAGGTTGGGCTTACCGCAGAGCAGGTTGTACACAATCTTGTTCAGATGAATCTTTGCCGTGCGCAGGCGCTTTACGCATATCGGGGGACTAGAACCTATCGGGCGGAATATCGTGGATTTCCAAGTGTTCGCCGCGCGGAGATGGTCGTGGAGGTGAAGTACCAATCACCCGGAACGAAGGAATTCACGATCAAGTCTGCGACTGGATCCAAGATGATCATCGACAAGGTATTCAAGAAGCTGTTGCAGGCTGAAAAGGAGGCGCTGGCCGCAGAGGCTCAAAGGCGCATCGCTCTGAACGGCGATAATTATGATTTCATACTGGCGGGATACGACAGCACCCCCTTCGGTTCAGTGTACGTGCTTGTCGTGGAACCCAGAACGAAGGATAAGTTTCTTTACCGCGGCCGAATCTGGGTAGACGCAAGAGACTTTGCCGTAGTCCGGTTGGAGGCAGAACCCGCGAAGAACCCTTCCTTCTGGACCAAGACGGCGGAAATCGTGCAGACGTACATGAAGGTGAGCGATTTCTGGCTCCCTGCACACAACCACAGCGTCACGGCCATCCGGGTTGGCGGCCGCGCCGAATTGACTATCGACTACAAGGGTTATGAGATTACGAGCGCCGGTCCGATGAGCAGCGTACTCACGCTACGATCGACTCCGCACGCCGCAACTATCAATGCGCAGAAGTGATGTCATGCCTGGCTGGGTCGTGCCGTTACACCCCAATTCAAGAGAGACTACTTGGGTTATCGGAGCCTTATGGCAGAAGCACGTGAAAACCCGGAAAAATTGTGGGACCTGCAAACGCGAGGAAGAAGCCAGACGGTTCGGACGTCAAGGAGAATGGTTCCTGAGGAGCTGTCAACAGCAGAAGCAATCAATATGACGAAGATAAAGGCTGCGCTGTCTGCTGTGGCGTGTACCGCAAGTAGTGTTGAATGGCAGAACAGTATTTAAGTCAATGCACCGGAGAATGAATTGATTCAGGTGGTCTCTACGCAACTCCGCTGCTGGGAAATGTCGGCCGCGCACGGACTCAGCGAGGATAGGTGAGAAGGAGAACCGCTCTAACCACTTCTCCGGAGTCGTGTAGAGGAAAGAACTTAGGTCGGGGTGGCCGTTCTGTCGGAGAACGACCACGCGTAACCACTCTTACTATTTCATAGCCTTAGAAGGAATGCTCTAGCTACTTTCCATCGCAAAAGTAAGGCAGTGCGAAGCGATGGATGCTGATTGGGGAACCAAAGGTCGGGGTCAGAATGCTCAGTTTGAGGTTATTCGAGAAAGTAATAAAACATTTTCAAAGCATATTGTTTTAGGCGGGAAGTGCCCTTACGATGGCGTCCATGATCAAGCTACGACATCAACAACCATCGCGGTGGCACTCCGGTTTGGCGGCGGATATCGAGGATTTGTGGGAGCCGTGGATGCGGCTGGTGGACCGTCTACTGGAAGATGAGCAACTGCTGGACACGATTTATGAGGCGCAAGGCGAACGGTATCCGCAGAGCCGCAGGCGAGGCCGCGAGCAAACGCCGGCCGAGGTGGTGTTGCGTCTGCTGCTGTTGAAACACATTCGCAACTGGAGCTATGACACGCTGGAGCAAGAAGTGCGCGCCAATCTGGTGTATCGCGCGTTTACGCGGGTGGGAGACGGCAAAGTGCCCGCTGCCAAGGCCATGGCGCGGCTGGGGCAACTCATGGGGCCGGAAGTGATCGAGGAGTTGCACCAACGGATCGTGCAGTTGGCGCAAGAACAGGGAGTGACGCGTGGGCGAAAGCTGCGGGTCGATACCACGGTGGTGGAAACCAACATCCACTATCCGACCGACAGCAGTTTGTTGGGGGACGGCACGCGGGTGCTGACGCGGACGATGAAGAAGATCGAGCAGAAAGCCGGCGGCCTGAAGCCCAAGGTGCGGGGATCGCATGCGGAGTGTGCGGAAGCGGGTTCTGGCGATTGCCCTATCGACCCGGTACTTGGGTCCGGAAAGAGAAGCGCGGAGAAAGAAGCAGTATTGAGAACTGCTGAGTTTAACCCGAAAACCGTGAACCAAGCGCAACGCATATTAGAAGAGGTGAAAGATGTTCCCCGTCCTCGTCGCGTTCCCCTGCGAAGCTTAGTGGAAACCCTGGCAACGATGACGGGGCGGGTGCAGCAAGTAGTGAAACAGACCAGGCTGCGAATCTTTGCCGGGGTGACCCAGTCGCAGGAAAAGATCGTGAGCGTGTTCGAGCCGCACACGGAAATCATTCGCAAAGGCAACGCCAGCAAGCCGACCGAGTTTGGCAAACTGGTTAAGATCCAGGAATCGGAAAATCAAATCATCAGTCATTTCGAAGTCTTTGCCGAACGGCCGAGCGATCAGCAGTTGTTAGTACCGTCGATCGAGGTTCCCCAGCGGAGATTCGGCCGGATTCCGGCGTGGGTGGCCGCGGATGCGGGATTCCACTCGCAGCGGAATGAAAAAACTGCCGGCGCCATGGGAGTGCGATGGTTTTCGGTGCCGAATCAGAAGACCCAGAGTGCGGAACGCAAACGACTTTATCGGCAGCGTTGGTTTCGTCGTGGACAACGGTGGCGCACCGGATGCGAGGGTCGCATCAGCGCGCTGAAACGGAGACACGGGATGCGGCGTTGCTTGTATCGCGGATTCCAAGGCATGCAGCGCTGGGTTGGGCTCAGTGTGATTGCCGACAATGTGATTCAGCTCGGGCGTTGTCTCGCCCCGCAGGGAACATCAAGAGCACTACCTGCTCAGCTCTTCTGGTTGAGCCGAGCAGGACAAAAGTGGACACCAGAAGCGGCCCACTTCTGATCGTACGCTACCGGAAGCGTCTAAGAGACCGCATTTTTGCGACGGAAAGTAGCTAAGCTAGAAGACCCGACCGAAGGAGAAAAACACCTTGCGGCGACCTGCGTCGCCGACCGCTCCTCCGACGGTGATTGCCCCCAGGGGGGTCGCGGCGATCACTGTCAGTAGACCGTCCTGTCTCAGAAGCGCGGGTCGCTCTGGTGACCAAATCTCGCCCGCTTCATATCCAAAGCCCATGTAGACTCCCTCACCAAGCCCTGAAGGCAGGGTGGCGACTCTATGAAGATAACCAGCGCGGATGAGGAAATCGTCAGTGCCGCGATACTCGTCGATCGAGGAAGCTGAGAGCCTGAGTGGGCCGCCAAGGGTGAATCGCAACGGCTCAGCAACATTGCGCCCGAAATACGTGTTGCCCTCGGCTGCTAGACCTAAAATGTCCTGCCCTGTGACGCTGAACGTCTTGGTTGCCTTGACTTGCATAAGGGGCGCATTCGCGCTTGCCGCAGCGTTGAAGAGCGAACCTGCAGAGACCTCAAGGCGCGATCCATGGGGAGAGATCGTGCCTGACTCGGTGCGGTCGTAGACAACGTGCGCAATGGCGGTTTGTGCCGTTCCAGAAGTGTTTTGTGTCCCATCGCCACCGGTCACGAGTTGCCACCGGACCACCTGCGCTCGCCATTGGAGCGATGCTTGGAGATTGCGATTGAAGGTGCGGCCAATGTCGAAACCGCCGCCCGCCTGCTGCGACAAGCGCTCCGAGACACGAACTTGGTTCTCCCAGAGATAGACCGGCTGACGAATAATACCGATGTGCGGCTGGATGTAGTATCCGGACTGTGTGAGTTGACGATAATACTCTCCCGATACCTGCGTCAAAAAGCCAACGCGAAGATCCGCACGCAGCTCCGATCCGAAGCCTCCGAGGTCCTGATCGACTAAGCGGAAATCCAGCGAGTTGCGTGTCACGTTGGAGTTCACGGCGGTGAGGTCGGTCCCGAACAGGAGGAAAGGCGGACCGTTCCTCACTTGGTTCAGTTTCACGAGTACGCCCGTATCAGGGCCCATCGCCTGCATCCTGTCTGACGGGGGCGGCGTGCCAGGGGCGAACGTCTCGAAGCCGGCCTGATAGGAACCGTTGCCCTGCACGCGACGAAGGGCATCCGAAAGTGTGGCCGGCTCGATGGGCTCTCCCTCCAGCTTGCTTACGTCCGCCCGAGCAGCCTCCTGCGCTCCGGAACTGCCCCCCTCGACCTTTACCATCTGCAGGGCGGAAGGTTTCGGGCGTTGACGTGCGCCGCGATCCGCGAGATAGGCAGTCCAACCGGCATCGTCCAGTGTGTACTTCTTCAATGCCGCCCGGTTCTTTTCGGCAGCCTCATATCCGGCTGCAATCAGGTCTGAAGCTTTGTTGTAGTCGGTTGTCGAAAACTTGCTCGTATCGATCAAGATTAGAACGTCAGCGAGCGCCGTGTTTAGACGCTCGTTCCGTACGGTGCCCGCACTGAAGGCACGCGCTAAGACGCCGACCACCGAGTTGACATCGGTCTCGGAGAACCTTGGGGCGGTGAAGTACACCGCGATGACTACGTCCGAGTGAAGGTCCTCCTTGACGATATCGGTAGGCAGGTTATCCATGATGCCCCCATCCACAAGATAGTGGTCGCGATACTGGACGGGGGAGAAAACCCCAGGAATCGCGACGGAAGCACGTACGGCCTGCGGCATCGGACCGCCATCAAAGACCACCGGCTGCAGCGTATTTAGATCGGTTGCGACGCAACGGAACGGGATCGGCAGGCCATCATAGCTCAGTTCCTCCCGGTTGTACCGGTCGAAGTTTGCTCTCAGAAATTCGTTCAGGCCGGAGTCCACAAGCAGCGAGTTGCGTAGGCTAAGACCTCCCTTGAGGCCGAATTGACCGGCCTGCGGCAACTCTGTCCTGTCTTCTCGCCTGCGAAAACTTGCGTCCATGTAGGGACTCTCAAGGGTGAAGACGTCGCGGAAGACATCGCTTGTGGCAATCTGCTGGATCTCGGCCGGACTGTGACCGGAAGCATAAAGGCCGCCAATAAGTGCGCCCATGCTGGTACCCGCTATTCGATCGACGGGGATATGATTGTCTTCCATCCACTTGAGCACGCCAATATGAGCGAGCCCCAGCGCGCCTCCGCCTTCAAGTGCGATACCGATCGCCGGTCGCCCTGGGGGCACGATCTTGGGCAGCTGCGACGAATACGCCACCGCGTGCCCAGTCTTCAAATCAACGCTGTTTACGTTGGAGGTGGCGCTCGGGTTGCCTGACTCTTGTACTGTAGTGGGTACGGGCGACGCGGACTGTTCTTCCGACGGGAGAGGAGCACCCTGCGGAGATGTCTGCGCAACGAGGGACCCGCTCGCGAGTGCGAGACATAGAAGACGGGCACCGACGAAAACATCCACTAGCATCCTTCGAATCAACTTCATCTGCCCTCCTGTACTCCGCCTTGTAATACCCGCGGTCGCTGCCGGCCAGTTGTTGACCAGATATGCAAGCGTTCTTCCTTCAAGTTGATCGGAAACGTTCGGCTTGACGTCACCATTATCGGGCCGGGAATGGTCGCCACGTCCTTCGGGGGAAATTCGCTGCATTGTGCACGACCGACTATCGCATTCTCGACTTCAGCTTGATCATCTCGCCATCCACAGCGAACCTGCCGTATCCGTGATGGTGGATGGTCTTCGGATTCTTTTGCGCCGGGTCGAGCCAGCCCTTGAGCACTTCAAGGACGAAGAGATTGTACTTATTGACGAGACGGGTATCGGCCACCTTGCATTCGAGATTGGCGAAACACTCAGCCACCAGAGGCGGCGCCACGCGCTCGGCTGGTGCTGCCGTCAGAACGAATCTCGCGAACTTCTCCACGTCCCGGCCCGAACAGTTGCCGACTTCCACGACTTTGGGCGCCAGTGCCAGAGCCGGAACGGCAATCACGCACTCTTTCGTCGCCCGCAAGGCCGCAAAGCTGTAATTGGCGCTGCTGACGACACAGGCAACCAGCGGCGGTTCAAACTCGACCATCATATGCCAGGACATCGTCATGATGTTGGCGCGGCCCTTGCGGGCGGTCGTCAGCAGGACCACTGGACCCGGTTCGAGCAATTGGTAGACTTTCGACAGAGGCAGATCTTTCATGACGATTAACTTCCTGTATTTGTTCCCGGAAACATTGGGAGTAACGCTCGGTCCTCATCGCTCAAAGTCCGGCTGCTGGCTCATTGTCACCATTTGTGGTGGGCCAAAGGCATCGAGCGGCGACCTCTGGCGGTACAGGGTTGTAGAAAAAGCCGGATGCCCACTCGAATCCCGTAATCCGGGCAATTTGCGGCAGAATCTCCACGTGCCAATGGAAGTCCTTTTGAATTGTGTTCCAATAGCCAGCTCTATTTCGCAGGAGTGGTCTGTCTTGAAGCGATAGATTATAGGGTGGCCCGCCCACCGTGTGATTCAACTTCTGCAGGACATCACGCATGATTCCGGCCAGGCTTTCAATCTGCCCGCTGCTGATGTGGCTGAATCCGCTCTCGTGCACCTTGGGAAGGACTGCCATTTCGAACGGAAAGCGCGAGGCGAACGGGGCAAATGCCAAGAAATGCTCGTTTTCAGCCACCAAGCGCTTTCGGTGTTTTAGTTCCTGCTGGAGCACATCGCAGTAGAGGCAACGTTCCTTCAACGCAAAGTATTCGCGCGCGATCATGAGCTTGGTCTTGACTGCACCGGGCGTTACTGAGAGAGCCATCAATTGCGAGATCGAATGGCTGATCGTGTGGGCGCCGGCTTCCTTGCCCTGGTTCTTGAAGATCAGCACGTAGCGCATGCGTTTGTCGCCCTCCAGATCGATGATGCGCGATTTGTAAGCTCGGATCACATTCGAGAGTTCGGGGACTTCGAGTTCGTGGAGGCTGCGATCATGACGGGGCGTCTCAACGATGATCTCGTGTGCACCTACACCGTTCATCAGGTCGTGGATGCCTTCCGGCCGCCGTCCCAAGTCGCCTTCGATCCGTAATCGGGGAGATGAGTTGGGCACGACTCGCACGGACCACCCCGGCTTGTTGGGAGACGAGCCTGGCTTGCGAATCGCGAAAACCTCTGGCGGCGTCGAGGCTTCATTCGTTTCGCAGAATGGGCAGAAGGTCGTATCGCTGACGAACTTCCTAAAATGAAAATCCGAAGGCCGTACCGTCGTCGTCTCTGCCACGATCACCCAGCGACCAGTAAAGACATCTTTGCGCATCTGAGACATGGGACCTCCACTATTTCGGGGCCAGAGAACTAGGCGACGAAGCTTGAGTTGTTGGTCTCGTGCTCGTCAGTTCGAAATCGATCAGCGCTGCAATTTCGTCCCACACTCGCGGATCATTCTCAATTTCGTGGTGGGGTTTGTTGAAGACCCGAACCAGCCATGGATAGTTGTCGCAACTGATTCGACGGTCCTCATCCGTCATTCGGAAATTTCCCAAGATCCTTGTCCGTGCGAGATCGGCCGCACGAATGGTTGACCTCCCCTCTTGGCTGATAAAAATTGACCGCGGTTTGTGTATTAGCAGGGATCGTGGAATCGTCCTGGCCCCGCTTTCTAATACTGTCCACTTGAATGGTGAGCAACACCGGGATAGCCTGCCTTCCTAACTCTCGAGCCAAGGCAACGGCTTGGGAAGCACCCCAACTGTGGCCATAGATGATTATGCTCGTTTGCTCTTTTTCAGTGAGTGCGAGCATGCCATCCCCGTTGGTGTCCAGGAGGCGAAGCACCTGACGCAGAGCCTTCTTCCCTTCGTGATTTGCAAATACCTCAGTATGGATAGCCGAGGGATACCGATCCCGAAGGTACGCGGCAAAATGCACCTCAGGATGCATCGCGTCATCGTGCTTAACGAAGCCTCCAACAAACCCAATAACAATCAGGTTCCGGGCGGCGACGTTCGTGATTGGAACCGGCTTTCGCTGGCAGACCAATCGCAAAGCGTCTTTCAGCGGTAACGGCGCCGCAGTGTCTTCGCAGATGCTTGAGACCGAGCGGCCACCAGGATGGATGGTGTTTTCTTCGCTGAGCGAATCTGCCTGGGCATGCGCAATGCCCGGCCGGGCGGGGTACATCGCCGTCAAGATTAGCAACAGCCTTATGATCGTCAGATACTGACATCTGCTCATGCCATTTCGCTCCGCCTTCACCAGGGCTGTTTTCACTCGCGAGGAGATAGGGCTTGCAACGAGTTCTCTCAGTCGTCAAAACCGCGCACACCACCCTTTAGGCGATTCTTTACAATCTGCGTCCACACGAACTTAATGACTCGGGCATCGTCGTAGCAATACGCAAGATTGTGGTTCAGGGTCGAGAAACAGTGCCGCTGGCAGGACTTCTTCATCTCCGCCAATTGCGCGGGAGTGAACTTGGGCTCGTCGACGTTTCCCCAATCAAAATCTGAAGGATACATGGGGAAGCAGGGGGCAACTGTACCGTTGGTGCGGACAACGACGTTGTTCTGTCCGGCCCGGCAATTCCATTCCGCGAAATGGAGATTCCCGGAGAGATCCCGCACGATGCCTCGCATGCGCGATAGTTGCTCCTCCGCCTCGCCATTCGTGCCGCTACCATCGCCCTGCCAGCCAAAAGTTCTCAGGTCGGATTCATCGCCTGCCATTCGCATAAAAGCCTTGATCTCTTCGAGGCGTTGCACAGAGTTCACCATCTGATAACCCGCCTTGTTCTTTTGAATGAGCCAGTCGATCAGTTCGTCAGTCCGACGCCAGTCTTCCGGGCGTATGTATGTTGGGTTTTCGGAAATGTGCTTGAAATGCTCATCCTGTTCCAGCATCGGAGTCTCGTTGATGTGGTAGTCGGCGGCGGTCCGGTGAGCGTGTGCCCAATCCGTCAATTGGCGAACATCTTCCGTGTTGTTGCGGCAGATGTTGATATTCAGAAAGACCATGTATCCGTATACGTACTGTTTGCGGAGCAGACGCTCCAGATGCGGTTCGATGGGGACGAGAGCCTTGGGGAGCCCGGGCTTCTCCTCCCAAGTATCGAGCGCCACATTGAACACTGATGTTCCGGCGTCAGCCAAGCGATCGGCAACGTCCGGCCTTAGAAGCCGGGCGTTGGTGCCAATGTAGATCCAGAAACCCTTCTTCGCAGCGTAGTACACGACCTTGTGGGCGAACTGCGGTCGCAGAAGCGGCTCTCCTCCCATCAACGCGAGGGCCCGGCAACCACGATCGTGAAGCCAATCGATCGCTTGCCGCGCTGTGTCTTCGGTCATGCCCTTAACCTTCATTGTTATAGGCCCAGCAGTACCAGCAATCGAGGTTGCACTTATACTCCACGAACAGATACGCGCTGATCGGGTGGAACTCTCCTGGCAGGACGCGTGAGCGAATGTATGGGAACAACCAGCCCTTCATCGAGCGATAGGCTTGAGGGACCGTCCAGTCACGCTTCTCCGGAGGAGTCTCAGGTCCCGGATCCCATAATTTTTCGGGGAACCGAGGATAGACCGGTTCGGGAAGCGCTTTCCCCTTCGCAACCGGAACTTGCGGACCGCGAGAGTCGGGATTCATCAACTGACTATGAATATTTAAATCAATGCGGAATTTCGGAACCGTAGCCATGACTTCCTCCAATAAATGAAGACCTCTGAATTCCAAGATCTATGGACCACATGAAACTTCAGACTTTCATGCGCCTTCTCCTAAAATGGCTGTACATTTTTTTCAAGTGCATCGATAAAGCCCGTGTCGACGTCGGCGATCGGCAGGTGTCGCTCAGGGTCCTCCTGATCCCGAGGGCTATAGCTGCCCGCGAATTTCCTGCGTGCCATCTCGTCGCGATACGACTTCAGGAAGTAGTCGATGGTTTCAACCCGAAGTTTGATCGAAGCGACAGGTTTGTTCTCATCTAGGTCTTTGAAACAGAAGTAAGGTGTTCCCGACTGTTCGATAATGTGCTCGACCACGGAATATACCGGCGCATCGTGGCCACATTTGAAACTGGACAACTCCACTGCCACCAGGTTCGGGTGTCGTGCCGTAAATTTGGCGGCCCAGATCTTCAGGTTGCTGCTGGCAGCGGTTGCCGTCTTCCATACATCCGAGATGTCTAGCGGATGGGTAATAATTCCCGCGCGGACCTCATCCCCAAACAAGCGGTCCAACAGGTCGTCGTCGAGCGGCAAAGTGTTCTGGGAAAAGACTGAGTATCCAAGCTTCTGGAATTCATCGAGGATGCCGTGGTTGAGTCCTGGATCGTGATGGTAGGGGCGGCCCAGCATCACTATTCCCAAACGGTGCTCGCGTTCCAGCATATTGAGCGTGGCTCGCGCCTGGCGACGGATGTCGTGCTCGTAAACCGCCAGGGCTTCGTAGGCGGACTGGACGGCGCGATGGTTCTCGTCTTCGGAAAGGCCAAGAAGGGGGCTCCAGCATTCGAACATCTGTTGTTCGAAGAGTTTTCTCTCGGCGAGATTGACGATGGGATGCAGATAGTGAATGTGGTTCTCGGCGAAGACATTGATCTCTTTGGTGTAGGCTGCTTCCACGGTTTCCGGGGTGACTGCAACGGTCGGACATGCATTGCAGGCCCGCGTGCGCACCAAGGGCGAGCACAGCACGTCGAACATGGGGAGAAAGATGCAATCGAGCGCCCGGCGCTTGTGGTTGCTGAAGATGAGGTTGTGAAAATGCGCAATCGCGATCTTCGAAGGAAAACAGGGATCAATCGAGCCACGACTGGAGCCAGCGCGATACATTTCATTGGTCGTGTAGTCTGAGAAGACGATATTTTCGGACAGCACTCCAAGGCTCTCCAGGTAAGCAGTGAATAGAGGAGCATAGACATACATGTTGAGCACTCGGGGAATACCAACGCGCGCCTTCGAGCGGGCTCTCATGAGTGCGATGCGACTTTTTACGGCTGTCCTCCAGCTGGGCGCTGGGATGGGATCGCACACCAGGGCCGGGCGGCGCGAGTTCCAGACCTCGCGGGACGCAAGGTCCACCAAGTTCGGATTGGCTGCCCGTATGGAGTCCAGACCAGCCTTGATCTCGCGCATCCGGTCCAGGTTCTCGACCGCGCCCTTTTCGCAGCCGGCGATAATCACGCGCCGCTCGCCTGGGGCGAGTGGCAGTTTGTGTTGCTCTGGCGGTGAGGTTGGGCTCTCGCGACAGCCAGTCTGGATATCGAGGAATGTTCGCAGGCAGTGGTTCTTGCAAAACCGGCAGCGCGTTTCTTCGCTTCGAGTCGTCCGGTAACGGATGTTGCGCACAGCTTCGAGACCAATGAACGTGGTGCAATGGCCCTTGTCATACAGTTGCTTGGCCTCCATCGCCGCGCCGATGGCGCCGGCTTCTCCGCAATGTTGGTGCACCGCGATTTTTGGCTGAAGATCGCCGCTTCCATAACTGCTGCGAATGAAGTCCACCTCGGCTTTCACCACTGCGAGGTTGTTCTGGGTTCCGCCCTGCAAGACGAAGCGAGTGCCGAGGCTGGCGACGTTGGGCACGTTCGCCACATATAAGAAGACATTTTTCGGAAGGACGGCGGCCAGGCCCGCGAGAATTTCCTCCGGCCGCCAGCCACTCCGCTGGAAATTAACAATGTCTGATTGCAGGAATACCGCACATCCATAACCGAATGTCGGCATGGCCCGAGCAGAGAGCGCCGCATCGGCAAACTTTTCGATCGGCACGCCGAAAGCCTGCGCGGTCGACTGCAGAAAATATCCATTGCCCGCCGAGCACTGTGTATTCAGCCGAAAGTCCTTGATACGGCGGTTGCGAAGGACAATGATCTTGATATCTTGCCCACCCACATCGACGATGCAGTGCGGATCCTTGTAATAGTGAAGTGCGGATTGGGTGTGCGCCACCGTTTCCACCAGCGCGACATCGGCGCCTAGCACATCATGCAGAACATCCTTGGCATAGCCGGTTGTGCCCACGCCCAGGACTTCTAACCGCGCCTCCTGGGATTCAACCTGGCGGCGCAGCGATTCGAACAACTCCTTCGTATCCTGGATCGGGTCTCCGTGCGACAACTGATACGCCTTGCACAACACTTCGGACCTTTCCGAAAGCAGGACAGCCTTTGTCGATGTGGAACCGGCGTCCAGGCCCACAAACCCGCGAACCGTTGAACCGGGCGAAAAGCCGGCAGCCACAAATGGCTTCCTGGAATATCTGTTCCTGAATTCTTCGAGTTCAAACTGCGAAGAAATCAAGCCCGGTTGGCCTTGCCGGCTCTTAGGCCCTTGCCTCCGTTCCCGCACATAATGGTCAAGGCAGTCGGTTCCCAGATAGCGGCCGCTTCCTTCGTCCTCCATTTTTCCGAATTCCACCGCGCCCAATGCCGCGTAATAGAGCGCGTTCTCGGGAACTTTGATCAGATCTTCTGCGCTTGTTCCAGGAGCCAACTCGACTTGCCGTTCCTTCCAGAGCAGCGCGATGTTGTGCAGCCAGGCCTGGCGCATTCCACGTATAAGAACATTTGGGCCGCCCAGCAACAGAACCTGCGGGAGAAGCGTATTGCCCCGGGTCAATACCGTGAGGTTCTGCAGCACGATGGCGTCGAACAGTGACGCCATCAGTACCTCCGGTGGGACACCCTGTTTCTGCAAGCTGTTGATGTCGGTTTCCGCGAACACCCCGCACTTGCCAGCCACTTGATGTAATCGAATTCCGGTATAGGGCTGATCCTTGAGTTGGGCGGGAGAGATGTTCAGCTTGCTGACGATCTTGTCGATCACCGCTCCCGTGCCTCCCGCACATTTATCGTTCATCGTGGGGACTTTTCTTTTGACGCCGCCGTTGGTTTCATCTTTGAAGATGATGATCTTGGCATCCTGGCCGCCAAGTTCCACGACAGAATTCACTTCCGGATGTAACTTCTCAACGGCGAGAGAAACGGCATTTACTTCTTGCACGAACTTGGCACCGACCAGGCTGGCGAGTGAGTTGCCACCCGAACCTGTGATGAAGACCCGCGCGTTTCCCCCACGGATATCGGCTTCCTTCTCCATCCGGTAAAGGAAATCGAGGAGCACTTCCGGCTGGCGGGTATCGTGCCGCTGATAGTCGCGCCAAACGATGTGCCCGGTTTTGCTTTCCAGCAGGACGACCTTCGCCGTCGTAGAGCCAACGTCGACTCCCACCATGAAGCCCGTTTTCATCGCTTTCCTGACCTCGCAAAGGCAAACGGCCTTGCTCGGCGCTGCATGCGCTGAGCGACATGCAAAACAAAGTTGGCTGCCACGCCGGCGACGTCGGGTTGCCGCGGCACATGGTAGAGGGGATTGCGTAACTCTGGGTGATCCGCGACATACGCCCGAATGTCTTCCAGATGCTCTCCACCTTTTAGCAAGCACTGTTCGAATTCAGTGCGCGCCTTGATTTTGGCCTCGGTCAGGGCCATCTGCACCCGGCTGTAAGCGTTGATCTCTCCTTCCCCCGCAGTCTCAATCGGCAGGAAAATCATTTCCGGAAAACGGTTGACGACAGCGGATTGGACGCCGTCAGATTGCGAGGAAGGCATGCATCCGAACGGTTTCAGCGCGAGCACCATGTGGCAGAGATGGTGCGTGGTGTAATAAACGTTCTTGCCGACCTCGAGGTGTCCTTCTCCGCCTCGCGCCAGCGTGTGGTAAAAGGGATGGGCCAGGCGCGCCAGTTCGGACTGCGATGGAAGTAGCCAGGCTACATTCCCCAGAGACTCAACCACACGGCGGTACTGCCGCGCCCAGATGCGTTCACCGAGTGTGAGTGGCGTCCACTTTTTCTGGAAGCTCAATTCGTTCAACAGATGCTTCTGGATCTCCCACCACACGGTGTGAGAGTGCGGTGCATCCAGGCTTCTTTTTTCCCTGGCGTTGGCTTTTGCCTGGTGCATCAGGTACATGACCCAATTGCCGATGGAATCCACGACGACATGTGCGCCCTCGCTTTCCAGAAACGAGAACATGTTGAAATTGCCGTCGCCTTCGGTTAATTGCGCCCAAAACTCGCCAATGACTTTGACGGTAGGCTTCACTCGTAAGCGGTCGACTTCAACGGCACCCAAAATCTCTCGGCAGAATCGCAGCGCTTCTGAATATGGCTTGCCGTACAAATGTTCGCGGACTTTCCCCAATGTGTTCAGAACGTCCTTGAGTTTCTTGTTCTGGGCCAGGCGCGAAGCCAACCAACGCGGTGACCGCTCGAGAATTTCAAACACGGGCCGGGTTCGCAGAAACTCAGAAAGCTTTTCTACAATCCGATCCAGTGCGCGGTCGGTGCTTCCGGAAACCATCTCGTATGGCCTGAGTTGATAGGCAATTTCGTTCGTGACATCGCCGAGGTTGAGGGCATTCATGGTGCCCATGCCCAAATCCACGCTGAACTTCAGCCCCGGTTCACCCGATTGCGCCTTGATTCCATCGTTCTGCGAAAACAACAGGACGCGGAAACCGCCAAAGCCGGCGCTTTCCAGTGCCATGCGATATTCCGATTCGTACATCCCGAACCGGCAAGGTCCGCATGAGCCGGCGGTGAAGAAGACGTAGCGATCCAAAATCTCTTGTTTGGAGAGGCCCTGCGATTCCAACTCGCGCAAATACTGAATCAGATTCCCGACAGTGAAATAAGTTGGATTGCACTGCCCCGGGTTCCCGAAACGTCTTCCTAGGTGGTAGCTCGAGAGCGTGGGATTGGCAAGAGGCTGGAAACGATAGCCGCAGCCTTGAAAGGCAGCTTGGATGAGCTTTTCGTGTTTCCACGTCAGCCCACCAAAAAGAATGGTCACGTGATCGCGTTCCTGGGCAGTAAAGGGCCGCTCAGTTGGTCGGCGAAAATGGCGGATCCATGAGCGCCTACTAACGTCTTCAGTTGACAAGTGCGGCACGACATCCGCCTCGGGACCCTCTTCCTCCGCACCAACCGTTGTTTCGCGGTTCATTGCTTACACCCTCAAGTGCAGATCGCAAGTGCAACTGAGACTCGACGCGGGCGATCTCCCCGCGCACTTCCCGGAGCCTTACGACCAACTCCTCTTTGTCCAACCTCGCTCTCGGAACGGACAGCAACTCTCTAGGTTCCTCTCCTGCCTTTGAAGTTCGATTAACTCTTTGTGGATATCCACGGGACGTCCTTGATCCATAGCATCTGCTGCTCCCATCGTTCAAAACATCATTTCCTGATTGCAGCGTCCGTCTGGTGGGGCGTGCGATGCACTTGGCCGTGTAGCGCGATGGGGGAGAGTCACAGCCGAAGCACATCGCAATTCGCCCCACTCACCCCCTCCGACGGGTCGGCGTGCGCACATGCACAGGCGCCGCCGACAAATCATTGCTGAACGGCATTTCCGGTCACCTCCGATTCAGCCTTGAGCCAATCGTCGAAATCGCGCCCGTCCTCTCTTCCGCGGAGTTCGTAAAGTTCGTATGCTCGTTGGCGAATCTTGTCCTGAACTTGCTCCGGAGACTGGGCCGAATCCCTGTTCCTAAGAGGAGTGGCGTGCTGTTTTTTCATTCTGGTGTTCCTCCTTCTCGCATTGTTTCGCCGCGTTCTTACATTCGCTTTCTATGATTCTGGCGGGGCGTGCGATGCACTCGGCGTCGTCGTGGATTACGGGTGAACGGGACCCAAACGCATCGCTCCGCCCCACATTCGCTGCATCTCAAATTGGCTCACCGCGGCAGCGGGATACGTACCCTCCTGCACAACGCCCCCGCGAACAGACCGTCGCCGTGAAACGTCGCGCCCATATTTCGCAGCCAAACGAGCGACCGATCCCCTTCGCGATCGACGAAGGTTAGGCCGCTGAGATCGATGTCCAGAGCAGTCGCCTGGTATGTTGCAAATCTCAAGTCCTCTGCACACGAACCCACTAGTCGACCAGTCAAGCTGACGGTAATCCGCTCGTTCTGATGAATTATTGTGAGCATCAACACATGACTCCTAACCGCAAATGTATGGCCAGATTAAGTACGCTCAATTCCATAGTCACCAATCACTTAGCCAGCGCCTGCAAGGACGCCCGAGCCATGGATGCCCGTATGCGGACAACCGACCGAATGTGGGCAGGTCTTCGTTGGAGGCGAATCGTCCAACGCCACAGCGATCGAGGATCTTCAACAATCGAATTCGAACTTGCCACGAAACTGTGTTCCTACACCGTTATAAAACTGGCCAAAGTTCGGTGAGGAGACATTGTTCTGCACGTCTCTTGGGTTGAAGTGGCCGGTGACGTTGAATACTTTGAGACCCAGGCGTGCGCTGTGCTTCCGTCCAAACACGGAGATCTGGAGCGATCGGACTACCTGAAAATCAAACGAAGCGAATGTTGGGAAACGTTCGCTGTCGCGACGCCACAGAATCAAGATCGTTATCCACGCGAGAGTAAGGAAACCCCGTGTGCACATCCAAGACGGGCCAAAATTCAAACTTCCATGGCAGGCTCCGTGTTGCGGCGGCATGATCGCGACGAACGGCATCCGTAGTTGCCGCGAATGCACGTGACTTGTTAATGCCAAAGCTTTGATGATTGGCGAAACCAGATGGCGCTCAAAACCCTTTAGGTTAAGTAGTGACATGCATTTTCCAGTGGGCTCCGTGCTTCCTTTCCGTTACCCATGCGCATTTCCGCGCTTTTCTCAGCGCATTTAGGTCGCCAAAGAGCAGCAACTCGCTGCGCGGCAGAAACTTGGATCTTGGTGAGGTCAGGATTGTCCGTGCCCACATTGAGGCAGTGCCCGCGAAAGGGCACGTCGGCCACGGGAAACGTGTTGGGAATCGCAGTGGAACAACTAACTTAGGAGCAGATCTCGATTGGCAGGTGATCTGCACTGTTTTATGTGTGCTCATTTTGCGAAGAGCTGAGGACCGCACGGGGAGAGATTCATTAACCCGGAGGAGCCACATAACGGAGCGCCTATGCAGAACTTGATAGCCGCCCTTGATTTCATATTTGGCTGTCACCGCAGCCACCGGAGCCGCATTTTCACGATTGACAGTCGAACTTACCGCGTCTGCTCTGAGTGTGAAGCGAAGTTTAGATATTCACTGACGAACATGGCCGTGGATCGACGCTATCGGCTCTGATGCTAACGACGAGCGCGCGTCGACTGACCTATGAAAGAACCGCTAGTTGATCAGGCGGGCTGGTGTACTAGTGAACTGTGTAGCGTTCGAGGTGTGAAATGGCAAGGAAGGAACACACAAACCGGTTTTGGTGGGTCCTCGGTACGTGCAACGTTCTGGCGATGGCATATCCAATGGTCCTTGTGCATCGGGCCGACAGCATGGATGCGTGGCTTCTGGCTATATTTGTTCTCATTGTTGCTATCTTCCTGCTGGCGGTGGCCGACACGATCAGCATCGTAGCCGCCAATGTAATCGGCGGCACAAAACGCGGTGCCAAGCAGAGCAAGATTCGACCTGATTAGAAGAAGGACCACTTGCGAGGCGGCACTGGGCAAGATATCAAGCCCACTGAGATGTCGGATAGCGCCAGACAACGCGATCCTTTGTATTTGTACACTTGGCATTTGGAGTGGAATAGAAGACAAGAACGTTGCGGCCTATGAGGAGATCCTTGCTGCGCTAGATGACTCCGACGACGGGACTCGCATGGTTGCCGAAGTTCTGCTGCAACGCAGTTCGCCCCAGCCAACGCTTGCCAAAACAAGCAGCGACACTTGGTGAGAACAATGCCATGGAATGAAACGGCTCCGGCCCCCCGATGTGATCTGGCACTACGCAAAGGCGAAATCGAACACACACATGGAGGCCCAATTTGCCGACGCCAGCGCTGAATGCCGCGCTGCAAGCGACTGTAGGTGAATGCAACATTTTCTGGGAGATGTGGCCCCAGTTCTTAACAGTCATGGTGAGCATCGCCAAATTGGAGTTGAAGTAGAATTGATTGGTTCTCACGTATCAGACCCCGCTCACCTCGATCCAGCTTGTCCCATGTGTTGTCGCGGCATGGATCCCTGGCACGATGCGACATCCATCAGTGCTAGCCTCTTTCGGGAACGTTCTCCCATCGCGTCCACCTTGCGAGGTAATCGCAGGAGTCCCAATCAGCGAGAATCCCAATCCAAGTGAACGCAGTGACGATCGTCGCGACGGCAATTCGGTGCTGCCCCTTTGAGTTCGACTGCCCACATACGGACAATGCCCGCATCAGAATCCTCCACTTCAAATACCTCCGCCATTCAGACATGGCCTCTGTTTTGATAACCACGTTTGAGATATTCACCAGGGTTAGCCCCAACAACTCGCTTGAACGCCTTACTGAACGCAGCGTCGGAATCGTAACCGACCGACCGAGCGACGTCTATGAGCTTTTTGTCACGCTGTTGTAGTAACTGCATCGCCTTCTGCATCCGCCACTCGGTTACATATTCCAGTGGTGTTTGTCCGAGTTGCTCTTTAAAACGTGCTGCGAATGCGGAGCGAGACATGCCCGCTGCTCCGGCCAGGGATTCGACCGTCCAGGGTGTATTCACACTGTCGTGAATGGCACTCAGGGCAGTGCCCATTTGAGGATCGAAGATCGCACGAAGCCATCCTTTGTTACGTTCCGGTCCCGACGCGATATGCGCCCGGAGTACTTGGATAAACAGGACCTCGGCTAA